>Ga0247834_1001390_pt1 | contig 41691 bp, 27 predicted proteins | sample LaCruzMarch2015__8_FD_187118 | JGI IMG/M metagenome (GOLD analysis project Ga0247834, IMG submission 187118) | Freshwater microbial communities from meromictic Lake La Cruz, Castile-La Mancha, Spain - LaCruzMarch2015_12m | ecosystem: Environmental > Aquatic > Freshwater > Lake | place: Spain... | reverse complement strand
TAACCAATAGGCCATTCCACGGCGTAACCATCGCGCGCGGGTCCATCGAAATCGAAAGAAGACCAGCGCTGTACCTGTCTAGCCCAAAGTAGCGATTTACCACCCGTCTGATAGGCACGTATCCATGAAAAAGGTTTTTCCTGAATGTAGGGATGCTCCTTATCTTTTACAAAAAAATGAGCCGACGTTTCGTTAAATGCGTAACATTTAGAAACCACCGGATTATCATCTATGACTTGTTGGGGCAATTGTCCCCGATGTTTCATTTCCCAGGGGAAAAGGGTTGCCGTAGGATAATCTTCTATGTGTTTTACCTCCCTACCCCTTTCTATTAAAAGCGTTTTAAGTCCTTTTTCCGTTAATTCCTTCGCGGCCCAACCACCACTTATGCCTGATCCTATGACAATAGCATCGTATTTATGTTTAACAGCAACCTTCAAATTTAAATTTACCATAATACTTAATTAACTGGTGCACAAACAATATAGCGATTTGGTGCCATTTCGTAAGGAATAATTTGTTTCATAAAATGCGAAGAAGTCTGATAACCCTTGATGGTAAAAGACTTTATAAGCTTCAAGCCATCTTTTTCGATATTTCCACCCTGGATAAATGCATTTTTAAGCAAAACAGTGCGTTGTTCTGCATTACAGACCGCAAAAGATACGCCTGATGCGGCGATAGATTGATTTTCTAAATATTTCAACGCTGTTTCCGCAGTACTTTGCTGATCTTTAGTTACACAATCCTGTAACATTATTTTAACGTATTCCGGAACGCCCAATGAAACCGCACCTGGCGTTTTCCCTTCAGGAATGATGATATCTATTGTGGCATCCAGCGTATTTGTCAAGATTAAAGGCGATGATAAAGCATTAACACTCACTGACGCATTTAAAATAGAATGTAAAAAAGGCAGGCCACTGGTTAAAACAGCTATCTGCCGAATCATCTTTCTTCTTTTCATTTTTTTTCCTAAATAAATTTTGATGACAAAATAAACAGAATTATTTATATTTAGGAGAATATGTTTTACCTTTTCATAAAATACGTCATTTGAACAAAAAAGCGATGAACAGAAGAATTTTTAATTCTTTAAGATGGGCATTTCCCATGCTAATAGTTGGTGGAGTCATTTTATTTTTTCCTGACATTTTTTCAGTGAAGGATAAAGACTCCTTTTATGCGGAGGAGGTTAAGCCTATCATCAATAAAAAATGTATTTCCTGTCATGGCGGCGTGAAACAAAGTGCTGGATTTAGCATGATGAACCGGGATTCATTTTTCAAAAAGAATGAATCCGGAAAACCCGCTATTGATATTTCAAATCCCTCTCAGAGTGAGCTTTTGGCTCGTATAAATCATGCCGATCCCATGGAACGAATGCCTTCAGAGGGAAAACCTTTGAGTTCCAGAGAAATAAAAATATTTGAAAAATGGGTGGATATGGGCGCACCCTGGGGTGAACATTGGGCTTACAAAGCGCTGTCACCAGTAAAAGTTCCATCTAATACCAGCTGGATGGGTATTTTTGGTGGAAATAAAGAAAAAGGCAATGCTGTGGACGCATTTATCCAACAAAAATTAAATGAAAATAACTTAAAACTCAATCCCGTTGCAGACAAGGAAACGTTGTTAAGAAGGGTGAGCTTAGATCTGATTGGTATTCCAGCGCCAAAAGATATTGCGGATAAATATTTAAAAAGTACTGCGCCTGATGCCTATAAAACGTTAGTAAATGAACTCCTTAAACTACCTCAATTTGGCGAAAAATGGGCCTCCGTTTGGTTGGATATTGCCCGTTTCGCAGATAGTAAAGGGTATGAAAAAGATGGCAACAGGCAAATTTGGAGATATAGAGATTGGGTTATACAGGCCCTTAACAAGGATATGCCTTATAATCAGTTTATTACAGAACAAATAGCAGGAGATTTATTGCCCAATCCTAAGGAAGAGCATTTTATAGCTACTGCCTTTCATAGAAACACTCCAACCAATGACGAAGGAGGAACGGACGACGAAGAATTCAGGACTGCTGCGGTTATCGACAGGGTGAATACCACTTTTGAAGGCTTAATGAGCACTACCTTTGCTTGTACCCAATGTCATGGACATCCCTATGAAGACATTAAGCATGAGGAATATTTTCAGTTTTTAGCTTTTTTTAATAATACCCGGGATGAGGATACCGTAGAAGAGTTTCCCGTTATCAGGCATTATGAAAAAACCGATAGCTTACAACTTTTAGATTTGGTGGCCTGGGTTAAAAAAAGCGCTACACCTAAAAGAGCCGATGAAATTTATTCATTTCTGAAATTTTTACAACCCCTGGTTTATGCCACTCACGCTGATCTTTTTGTCAATAGTGAGTTGTATGACACTAAATATCTGGTTTTTAGAAAAAAGAGTTCTGCGAGAATAAAAGATGTGGTTTTAAATGGCGAAGTCAGATTTATTGCCCAGCAAAGAGGAAATAGTAAAAAAGGAAAATTAACCATTCGCCTGGACAGCCTTCGTGGAAAAGTATTAGGACAGTTTAACATTCCCTCTACAGAAGGTAAATGGGCATTCACCCCATTTGATATTCAGCCTGTTTATGGAAAACATGATCTATATTTCAGCTATGAAAATGCATCGCTGACCTCCGATACCGAGTCTGGTTTTACTCTAAATTCTTTTCATTTAGATCATGCCTTTCCTGGAAACGAAGGAGATCCATCTAAAAAAACAATGGATAGTTTGTATTGGGATTTATTAAGAAAAAATCCACCAAACACCCCTATTATGATGGATAATAAGCCGGAAAATGATAGGAAAACCCAGGTTTTCATACGGGGAAACTGGAAAGTTAAAGGCGAAGTTGTTTCTCCGGGCATACCAAAGGTTCTCAGTAATTCCTTTAATTTGACGAAACCGAATCGAATGGGCATGGCAGAGTGGATGACCGATAAACGTAATCCATTGGTTTCAAGAACGTTGGTGAACAGATTGTGGGAACAACTTTTTGGCACAGGCATAGTGGAAACTTTAGAGGATTTTGGATCACAAGGCACCCTGCCTTCTCATCCGGAATTATTGGATTTTTTGTCCTGGCAGTTTATGAATAAACATAAATGGTCTATCAAATCGTCCCTGAAAGAAATCGTTCTTTCACAAACCTACAGGCAATCATCGGTGGTTACCTCTGAAAAGCTAAAAAAAGATCCAAATAACCGTTTGTTGAGTAGAGCCCCCAGAATAAGATTAAGTGCAGAGCAGGTACGAGATCAGGCGCTACACGTTGCCGGCCTTCTAAGTCAAAAAATGTACGGGCCATCCGTAATGCCTTATCAACCAGAGGGAATATGGGCAAGTCCTTATGACGGGAACAAATGGAAATTAAGTGAGGGTGAGGACAAATACCGACGCTCTATCTATACCTATTATAAGAGGAGCAGTCCCTACCCTTCCCAGTTAACTTTTGACGGTACGGGACGCAATGTTTGTAACGCAAGGAGGATAAGGACAAATACCCCTTTACAAGCCTTAGTTACCTTGAATGACCCTGTTTTTATGGAAGCGGCTACGCATTTTGGTCAAAAAATGTTGGAAAATCCTGGTTTGTCCGTCAACGATCGCATACAACATGGATATCATATTTTGCTAAATAAGCCCATTTCACCTACCCTTTTACAACCCCTGGTGAAACTTTACAAGGATTCTAAAACATATTATAAATCTCATCCTGAACTAGTTAAAGAAATAAAAATAGCTAATCCAGCCGTTGAAGATGCTGCTTTCGCGTTAGTTGCCAATGCTATGTTAAATTTAGATGTAATCATCACTAAAAATTAAGCCGCGACATGAATAATAAAAGATTGAGTCTTGCCGAAGAAGCCCTTTTACTGGATGCACAACTTGCCACCCGCAGATTGTTTTTAAAACAATGTTCTATGGGCTTAGGTGCTTTAGCTTTTTCACCTCTTATCAACGCGTGCACAAGTGATGCCAACGGGTCTTCCAACACTTTGTTCGATCCAACAAAGCCGCTTCTCCCCAAAACACCCCATTTACCAGGGAAGGCCAAATCCGTGATTTATCTTCACATGGCTGGAGCCCCCTCGCAATTAGAATTGTTTGACTATAAACCTGAGCTCAAAAAACTGGACGGACAGCTTTGCCCGGAATCCTTATTGAAAGGGAAAAAATTTGCCTTTATCAGAGGCGTTCCTAAGATGCTGGGAACCATTGGTGAATTTAAACAAAGAGGGCAATCCGGTGCCTGGGTATCTCATTACATGCCTCATCTTGCGGGTGTTGCAGACGAATTATCCTTCCTAAAAGCCGTTCATACTGATCAATTTAACCATGCACCTGCTCAATTACTCATGCAAACGGGTTCGGCCAGACTTGGACGGCCAAGTTTAGGCTCCTGGGTTACCTACGGATTAGGTTCGGAAAATGCTAATTTACCCGGCTTCGTTGTATTAACCTCCGGTGGTCAAAATCCGGATGCAGGTAAATCGGTTTGGGGCAGTGGATTCTTACCCTCTGTTTATCAAGGTGTTCATTGCCGTTCTCATGGTGAACCCGTTCTTTATCTTGACAACCCCGCCAATGTAGACGGTAATATGCGGAAAGCGTCCATAGATGCTATCAATCAGGCCAATAAAGAGACTTATAAAGAATTTAATGACCCTGAAACTTTATCCCGGATTTCCCAATATGAAATGGCCTTCCGTATGCAAATCTCTGCACCCGATGTCATGAATATTTCCGATGAACCCGCCTATATTCATGAAATGTATGGTACAGAACCCGGAAAGGAAAGTTTTGCAAATAATGTGCTTCTGGCAAGAAAATTGGTTGAAAAAGGCGTTCGATTCGTACAATTGTTCGACTGGGGCTGGGATGTTCATGGCAATTCAACCGATACCTCCCTGGAAATAGGTTTGGTAAACAAATGTAAGCAAATAGATAAAGCCATTACTGCCCTCATTCTAGATTTAAAACAACGTGGACTTTTGGAGGAAACCTTGATTGTCTGGGGAAGTGAATTCGGTAGAACGCCCATGCAGGAAAATAGAAATGGATTGGAAATGCCTTTCAAAGGTAGAGATCACCATGCCGACGCATTCACTATCTGGATGTGCGGAGGGGGTGCCAAAGCTGGAACAACCTACGGTGAAACAGATGAAATAGGATTTTATCCTGTCGATGGGAAAGTTTCTGTTTATGATGTTCAGGCTACTATCCTTCATTTACTGGGCTTTAATCATGAAACATTTACTTATCCCTTCCAGGGAAGACCCTTCAGATTAACCGACGTTGAAGGGACCGTAATAAAACCCATATTAAGTTAAATTATGCACAGCAGAAGAAAATTCCTGGCTCAATCCCTTACAGCCACCGCAATACCATTATTGGGTATGACTGATACATTTCCGTTCTCTTCGAATGATTTTTCGACCCCTGTTTCCGTTCCGCTCTATATTTTTGCTACGAATTGGGGATTTAACGGAGATTTAGCCGCCTTTTGTCAAAAAGCAAAAGCAGCAGGCTATGATGGTATTGAAATGTGGGTACCCGGAAATGCAACTCAAAGGGACTTACTCCTTAAAACGGTAGCTCAATTTGACTTAAAATTAGGATTACTTACAGGGAGTGGAAAATCAAATTTTGAGGAAAACCGAAATGAATTCCGTCAACAAATAGATTTGGCGATAGCCATGAAACCTGTTTATATAAATTGTCATTCAGGGAAAGATTATTTTACCCTATCACAGGCTAAAGATATTATAACAGATACGATTTTACCAGCCAAACAATCGGGTATTCCTATTTATCACGAAACGCATAGAGGTAGAATCTGCTACAATATTCCTACTACCCAAGCCCTTTTAAGCGACATTCCGGAGATGAAATTAACGTTAGACATTTCCCACTGGTGTGTAGTTCATGAATCTTTATTAAAGGACCAAAAAGAGGCGGTTGCTCAGGCTTTATCAAAAACAGGTCATATTCATGCCCGGGTTGGACACCAGGAAGGTCCACAAGTAACTGATCCACGCGCACCTGAGTGGCAGGATGCTTTTATGGCTCACTTGGCCTGGTGGGACGAGGTAGTCAAAATGAAAAACCAACAGGGAAGTGCCATTACTATATTGACAGAATTTGGTCCGCCCATGTATCTTCCTGTCGTACCATATACACAACAACCCCTTGCCAATCAGTGGGATATAAATATGTATATGTTAAATTATCTTCGAAACCGATATCAAAAAAAATAAATCCTATGGGAGTTTTACATCCCCTTGTCATACATTTTCCCATTGCTTTGTTGCTATTAGCCTTTTTTTTAGAAATCTACGGACTTAGCGCAACGGGTAAAAAGTACAAAGCATCTATTCCCCTTATCACCTTTTTAGGAGGCATTGGTGCCGTTTTTTCCGCGTTGAGTGGCTATTTTTTAATGAATCAGGGTGATTACGAAATTTCCTCCGTGGAACTTCACAGAAATTGGGGCATAGCTCTGGCCATTGGATCCGCTCTATTAATCGTGTTATACCGATTTCCTCCTAAAATTCCCCATATTCATCTTCTTGGACAGGGAGCGTTAAGTATATTGGTTTTGATTACTGGTCATTTAGGTGGAAATTTAACCCATGGGGAAGATTTCTTATCGTTAGATAAACCTAAAAAAGAACCGAAGCAAATCGTTCTTAATCAGGATGCGTTGGTTTATGCAGACATTATTGCGCCCATTTTTGAAGAAAAATGTGCTACCTGTCATGGAAAAACCAAACAAAAAGGAAAGTTAAAATTAGACCAAATTGAAAATGTATTAAAAGGAGGTAAAAACGGATTTTATCATGGTAGCGAAGAGGGAAAAATGGCTTTAATGTCACATCGAATGAGGCTCCCTTTGTCTGATAAGCAGCACATGCCCCCAAAAGGAAAAACACAACTTACTGAAAAGGAAATAGTTATTATAGAAAAATGGTTGTCCTTAGGCGCAAGCCCAAAATTATTACTGAAAGACTTACAACTAACAGAAGAAGTTGTTTCAGCTTCAATGGAAGAAAAAAATATGGCTAAAACAGCTGATTGGCCCTTAGTCCCTGACTTAGCTGCTGTGTCCGAAACCATGCTAACTCCCTTAAGAGACAGAGGTATGGTGGTGTTACCCTTAGCCAGTGGTCATCCGCTTCTTCAGGTAAATTGCCAGTCCATTTCCGATTTTAGTGACAAGGATGGAGAACTATTTAAAGGATTAGAAAAAAATATTGCTTCTATCAGACTGAGTGGTACCAGGATTTCTGATAAAAGCCTAAAATGGATAAGTGGATTACCTAATCTCTCCAAACTTTATCTGGATAATACATTGATTACAGATGAAGGCATTGCATTACTAAAAAATACCACAGAACTAAGATATTTGAACTTGGTGGGAACAAGTATAACAGAAAAAGGATTGCGTGCTTTAAGCTCATTACCCCTTTTAAAATCGGTTTATTTATATCAAAGCGAAGTCAAAATAGAAGACATGGCTGAAATACAGCAACGAATGCCTAAAGTTTATTTTGATTTAGGTGGGTATAAAATAGATACGTTAACGATGGAGGTTAGAACCGAAGAGAAATAAGAATCTCTCCGGTTCTAAGTCTTTTTTACCAGCCAATGCCGTAATCTTCTCCAAAATGACTACTTCCACCCCAGAAAGAGCCATGTTTATGGTCAAAATAAATAGCATTAATGGGGCCAGAGGTTTTTCTGTCAAACTCCAGCAAATAACCTAGTTTTTTGAGTTCTCTTCTTGTCCAATCAGGCGTTTGTTCATTCACTAACAAGCGACCAGGTTCAGAAAGATGTTTATCGAAAGAACTTTTCATTTGAAAAGAATTGACATTCGGCGCTTCACAAGCCTCTTGTACATTCATGTCAAACTCCACCATATTCAAGAAAAACTGTAAGAGATTCTGGTCTTGAGAATCACCGCCCTGAACGGCAAAAGAAACAAAAGGAATATTATTACGCAAAGCCAGGGTCGGCGTAAGGGTAACGCGTGGACGCTTGCCGGGTTCTAACACATTAAATGGATTATCCGCAGCATCTAACACAAAGGCCTGCATTCTTTGACTCAATCCAATACCTGTATTTCCAGCAACACAGGCGGGAATCCAACCACCACTAGGGGTCACACTCACTACCCAGCCCTCCTCGTCGGCTGTTTCAATAGACGTTGTTCCGGCAAAAAATCCTTCCCTATGTTCCTCAGACATTATGGAGGAATGCGAATTTTTATATTTTTCCAATAAAGATTTAAACGGATTAACTTTTTGTTCAAAAGGATATGGATCACCCGGACCTGCCAGCGTATCATTTCGATCGTACTGAATACTTTTCGCTCTTTCCCTTGCATACGCTTTCGACAATAATCCATTGATGGGTTCCGATGGGGAAAAATCAGGATCTCCATAATAAAAATCTCTGTCAGCGAAAGCGAGATTCATAGCCTGACAAATGGTATGAATATATCTGGAGGAATTATAACCCATTGATTTTAGGTCGAAATTTTCCAGGATATTCAGCGCCTGTAGCATTACAGGTCCCTGAGTCCAGGTGGTTAATTTATAAACATCTATGCCTCTGTAATTTACAGAAACAGGCTCTTCCAGTTTAACTTTCCATTTTGCAAGGTCCTCCATAGTTATCAATCCACCCTGTTCTTGCACTCCCCTGACGAATTCCACGGCAATATCGCCGCGATAAAATCTATCATAAGCAGCCTGAATAGCTTCCTTTCTGGATTTCCCCTGTTTTAACGCAGAGGATTCAGCTTCTACCAATTTTGAGAGCATTTGAAAAAGATCTTTTTGAACAAAAATCTCACCTCCTTCCGGTGCTTCCCTGGGTTCGTTTAAATGAGGAAGAAAAATCTTTTTTGAATAAGGCCAGTTTTTAATTCTCGCCTTATTTTTTTCAATCATATCAGCGGTAGAAGTTTCCATGGGATAACCTTCAGCCATTTGCATGGCAGGTTTCAGCACTTGGGCCAAAGACATGGTACCATATTCGCTCAACATAGTAAATAATCCACCTGGAGTACCAGGAGTAACGGCTGCGAGCGGACCATAGGCGGGAGGGATATCATAACCTTTAGACTTATAAAATGCAGGAGTGGCACCTGTTGGCGCAACACCTAAAGCATTAACGCCCATTACTTTACCTGTATGAGGGTTATAAATAAGTGCTTGAGTTTCTCCGCCCCAACTAAGAACGTCCCACATGGTAGCCGTTGCCGCGAGCATAGCACAGGCAGCATCCACTGCATTTCCCCCTTGTTGAAAAACCGTTGCACCAGCCGTTGCAGCTAAAGGTTTACCTGTAATTGCCATCCAGTGTTTACCATGAATGACAGGTTTCTGCGTGGTCTGTGCAAAACTCCCTTTAAATTGGAAAAGAAAGAAAAAGAAAGATAGAATTCTAAAATAAAACATAACAAGGTATTAAAATCGTTAAATCATTTACTTTTTACTAGATTATTAATCCAATTTAACTGATCATCTGCATTAACAAAGTACTTTTTAAGATTGCCATTTTCATCAGCATAATATAAAAAATCTACCCCATTATTTTCTTTTCGTATGATTATGTCCCAGACCCAACTGTTATTTTCAACTAATTTTACTGCATAGGCGGCCGAATTTTCTAATTTCAAGTCAACGAAATAAACAGATTTATCCAGACTTGCAGAAAATAATTTATCTTCAAAAAATAGCATTTTAGTAATATCCGACCGATGAAAAACAAATTTTTCCTTCGGATTAACCTTAACATTTTGTAAAAACTCACTTAGATTATACAAGAGTATTTTACCATTTTGAAATCCAAAAGAAATAATATTTCTTGATAAAGTCATTGCAGAAACAGGATTTGAAAATTCACCATTTCCTAACTGAATTAATGATTCAATTTCTCCTGACGTTTTCCAAAGATAAAGCCCTTTTTGAGTTGACAATAAAAATTTATTCTGATCATTCAAAGGGACAATTGATAGCAATTTATCACGAAGCATAGATTTAGAAATAACTCCATTTTCCAAAGAGAAAAGCACTAGTTCCTTTTGAGTGGCAAGTAAATACTCCCCGTTCTTAAACCCGTTTAGTAAAGCAACAGCGGGCATATTTGTTGATGAGTTAAATAATTTATTTGGAGCCTTACCAGAATTAATAGCATATACTCCTCCAGTAAAGGTACCAATAAGTGCAATAGGCTCATTTTTTAAAGGTAAAGTTGCTCTAATACGTTCTCCAATATTCATCTTGTTTTTACCACCTCCAATAAAAAGATAGCCATCATCTCCACCACATAAAAAGCTACCATTTTGGTTACTGATAGTTCTTAATCCGGCTGTAGCTTTTAATATTTGGGAAGATTTATTTCTTAAAGCTTCTAATTTAGTTGTTGCAATATTTAAAACTTGAAAAAGGGTATTATTTGGTTGTATTGTTCCAACGACTTCATTTGAAATTTCATTATACTCATTAATTTTTGAATTTAATTTTGGTATAAGTTCCAGGGGATTTTCGTTTGCTAAAAATTCACCCACCAATAGAAAAAGTTGATTTTTAATATTGCTAAACTCTTCCCTGGTTTTTGCTTTTTTTGTTGCAACTACTTCTTTTTCTTTAGCAATTTCAGCTTTAGTAACAGCAACTTTTGTCTCCTTAATTTGAGCCTCCAGATTTTTGTATTGTTCCCTTATCGTAATAGAGGATTTTTCCAGATCACTACTTTTTTTAACCAGCGATGAATTTTGTTTTTGAATGGTAATTTCTTTTGTTTTTAATTGCGTAACTATTTGATTTATACTATCCTTACTTTCATTTAAATCGCTGTTTAATTGGTCAGCTATTAATTTTTTTTTGGCCAGATCTTCCTGAGCTTTTATAGCAATAAGTCTTTCTCTATCAGCTATTCTCTTTTCATTATTGGCATTGATTGCCAGTATAGAAACAACAGATATGATAACGAGTCCAACCACAACACCAATTAACATATTTCTTCGATATCGCTTTATCTCATTTTTCCTTGCATTTTCTTTTAATAACAACTCATTTTTATAAGTATTATAGCTCAAAGTCAGATAATCAATGGCATTCAGATACCCTTGCACAAGAAATTCACCCCAAATTTTTGAAGGTTGTTTTTGTTGATACCATTGCCATAAAAAGTCTAAATCGGGTGGTCTAAGCAAGGCAGTTTTTCCTGCATCATATCTTAATTGATCCGTGACTAATCGCTTATAGATATCTCTGGATTCTTTCTCTTCTTCGAGCCAATCTCTAAATCTTTCCCAATAAATAAAGATATTTTCATTTTTTATAACCAACAGACTATTTTTATGAAGTTGAAGGCTTCTATTGCCTGTATTCATAGAAATATCCGGAGGCAAAATCTCTAAAAACATTTCCTCCCCTCGGCAAATGGGTAAAAGTAAAGTTGAAATTTCTTCTAATGACGATTCGCAAATGGAACTTAGATGTGCCAAAGTTTGTGGCTGAGTCATTTTACCCAAGGATTCCGTTGAGACCAAAACTTTAAATAATTTTTCAAAAACTTGCTTTCCTCTGTCATCCAGGTTATTGTAATGTAATTCAAGATGGGTTGCAAAACAATGTTGTAGATTTCCAACGTTTGCCAAATCCTCCGGCTGTATAATAATATCTTCCTGATCCCTATCATTCATTACAGACCAGGTTTTATACAATAAAAACTGTAAGTTTGGAAGCAAGCGCATATCAGAACCAAATTGTGCAAGAATAGTATCCATAGATTCAGGACTTACACCAATTCTGGAACCAACTAATGGATTCAAAATAATTCGTTTTAAATCGACGCCGCTAATTCTTGGAAGTAAATATTGCCCTTGGTTCATTAAATCCTGTAAACGGCGATATGGCGAGATATCAATTATATTTTCAGCGCCTAAAGCGATGACAACATAAACTGCAATTTCTTCTGCAAAATTAGCCCCTGTAATAGCATTAATATACTGATTAGTATCTTCGTTGAGCGCAGCGGCGTTATTATAACGATCCGTGTTTAAAAATAAATCTTCAAATTGGTCGATGACAATCATTAGATTTTTTTTACCAAAAATTTCAGATTGTCGATAAACTGCTTCTAATCCTGATATACCTTCCTTTAATTTTTTCTCTATCCATAAATGTTGTTCCGGCGTAGATCTAATGGTTGGATTTAATAAATCATTTTCTGACAAAGCATAAGCAAGATTTCTTATTGGAGCTTGTCCAGGTCTTGTTTTACAAATCACCCATTCTTTCCCCGCGAGTCCATTATGTCCCCTTTTCAAGGCAGGTATTAAACCTGAATCTAAAAAGGATGATTTACCTGAACCATTTTGTCCAGTTAAAGCTATAAATTTGTGCTTATGTAACAACAGCAAAACATCATCCACTTGTTTGATACGTCCATAAAAAGAGGCTTGTTCAGATTCATAAAATGATCTGCTGCCAGCAAATGGAATTTTCTGTTCAGCTATTGTTGCCATTTATGTTTTTTATTAAAAAAATACAATTTAATGTTACTTTGCAAAAATAATTAAAACTAACAAAAATAAATGTCTATTTTACTTTTTGGCATCAGAAATAAACAGAATGAATCATCATTATGAGCGACCTTTTTACCGATAAAATAAAGCTGGCTATTCGTTCTTGCCAATTTCATATTCAAGGCATCATACCTTATCCTTTATTGGAAGAGATATCTGTATCTCTTTTTAATCTTCAAACTAAAGGAATTCTTATTGAATTAATTATACTGATGGATAATGAAATAAAATCCATTAAAACAACGAACATTCTTTTGCGCATATCTGCTGCGGGTGGACAAATATTTACGATTTTAAACCTTGAAAATGAAATAACTTTTTTTTTAAATATTGATAAAAAAATCAAGATATCTTCCACAGAAAACAAATATGAATCAGTAACGAATATTCAGACAACCATTACAGAAGGGATTCTATTATATCAAAACTTAAAAACTGCGGCAATACCTATCATTCACTTAAGCGGATGCCCAGAAATATCGTTTTATGCATCAAAAGAATGGGTAAAAACTGGAGATAAAATAAATATAACCTGGAGTGTCGATCAAGCTCAATCGATCCTCTTACTACCTCAAAATATTAGTTTATCACAAAAAGGAAGTATGTCCATTCCAATAAATATGGATTGTTTGTTAACTATTCAGGCTAAAAATGAAAATATTACGGCAGAAAAAAGAATTTTTATTAAAGCTTTAACAAGATTGGGCTTGTCCTTTACGGTTCAAATTTTAACAACTAAACTCAACAATTATATACCTTTAGAGCCACACCCTGAAATACCATTTAATTATGCTCTACCCCCCGATTGTGATGTTCGTTTATTTTGGGAAGCAGATACAATGGGGATTTTAGCAGAAGATAATTGGGGAGAAATACCTGTTATTGGATATAGAGATATTCAATTTAAAAAAGATGCAAGCTTGCAATTCACATGGAAAACAATTTTTGAACTTAAAAAAATAACCCTCAGTTTTTATATATTGCCGGAAGCATCTTCAATTGAAGCACCTAAAAAAGAAAAATCAAAAAACTCAATATTTAGTTTCTTTAAAAAAAGACCTTAATTTTTTTGTAAAGAAATGATACCTTTATCTTTATTTGAATTAATATTTTTTTTAAAATGTCCAGATTTTTTCATTTTGCTGCGGGGGTAAGTAAGGACATTATGGCTGCATGTCCGGAGTCTGAAAAAATCAAATATGCAGGTATTGGTGCAAGTGTTTATTTTACTAGTATAATGGCAGGACTTTCAGCTTATTTTGCCTTCCAACTTATTTTCAAAGATAATTTTGCTTCTATCCTTTTGTCTTTACTTTGGGCTGGATTAATATTTAACCTTGATAGATTTTTGGTATCTAGTTTTCGTAAAAAAGGAAAAACATTACAGGAATTTTTACAAGCATTACCAAGAATCTTATTAGCTATATTTATTGCACTTATCATTTCTAAACCACTGGAATTAAAATTATTCCAGTCAGAAATCGATTTTAAACTAATAGAAATCAGTAGGGAAAAATCCAATCAGATTGAAAAATTATATTTCGAAAAGATTCTTCATATTGAAAATAAAGAAAATGAATATCAAAAGTCGCTTCAAAATAGTTTTGAATTAAAGGAAGATTATTATGCACAATATAAATGCGAATGTGACGGCACCTGTGGAACAGGAAATACTGGAAGAGGAAGTGAATGTTTAAGAAAGCAAAAGAAATACGAATCTTACACAAAGGAATATCAGGAAATTCAAAAAAATATAGACCAATCTTTAATTATACTTTCCAAAGAAAAATTAAAGTTAAATATTGAAAAAGATAAAGAAAAAGAGATTTTTAGAACTCATTTTTCGAAAGGTCTTTTAGCGCGATTAGAAGCTTTGTCAGCACTTTCAGGATACACTTCTATTGCCATATTATTACTTTTTATTTTCTTGGAAACAGCTCCAATTCTATCCAAATTATTATCACCTGTTGGTCCTTATGATCATTTAATTCAAAACAGGGAATATCCTTTCAAAATCGCTTATATGGGTCATATTCAAGAAAATAAAACACCTGAAGGATTAAAATCAGTGCCCAAAAATATAGAAAATACTTCTTTTAGAAAAGAACAAGAAAATCGATCTCAAGGGAAAATGATTAATGAAGATGCGGCTATTCAATTAGCACAACTACAGGAAAAATTAGTTAAACAGCTTTTAAATAAAAAAAAATAAAAACGTTTAAATGATCACTGCTTTCCCCCAAAAAAATGGCTATATCTTCTTCTTTTGTTTTTTTATTTATTCGTCTGTAATAGCACAAATAAAACTGGATGATATAAAAAATAAATTAACAGCGAAAGCAGAAAAAGAAATTTCAATTTTAGAAAATAAAAATCCACTACAAAAAAAAGTTATTTTAGATAGTCTTCAAGAAAGATTAAAAGCAGGAGATACCTTAATTATGCATTATAAATTAAATGACATAAAATCAGTGATAAATAAAGTCAAAAACGACTCGGTTACCTATCCAGCTGTTAGGATCTCAATCCCTAAAAGAGATAAAGTCGAGTATACTTATCAGGTCAATAAATCTGATACCATTCAACTTTACATTAAACATAAATCTATTTTAAAATTGAGTTCGGTGGAAGTTCTTTTGGGAAAAACACCTTTATATTCAAGGTTAAAATTAAAGAAGAAAGAAGCTATCTACGTTAAAATACCAGCTATAGAAACTGGTGAAATAACCGTTAAACTTACAAATAGAAACTATCTACCCTTTAAAGCAACGTTATTTGTAAGAAATTTAAAGAAAGAAAAAAAAGTTATGCTCATGGAGGTAACGGACACACTATTTCATAATGATACAGTGATGGTTACAAAAGAAGAGTTATTATACCTTCCACTTTCGGAACAATCCTTTAATATGGGCGCACAGTTGAATCTTACTAAAACACCTTTTTTTACGTTTCCAATTCCATTTGATTTAGCAAAAAACGGAAAAGGATGGGTTTATTGGATTGGCTATAACCAGAAAAACATAGATGAATTTAAATCAGTGGTTTCTGAAAAAGATCCCTTAATAGATTTTGCTATGGATAAGCTTCATTTTCTGCCTTATTCGGAACCAAAAGGATTAACGTGTGCCTTTGTTAATGAATCAAATGCTTTGAAATTATCAAGAAACGGACAATTTTCACCTGCTCCACTTTCTCTGTCTATAAATAACGGTCCCAATTATGGCAAGATTTTGGAACCAACATCAAAATATCAAAAGAAATTATTATATTTGGCATGTTTGAATAACAATGGAGTATCAGATCAAACAGTATATTTCAAAAGTATTTATTTAGAAGGCAAACCTTACACGGAACAGGTTATAAACAAAATACCATCACTTATTAAGTATTTTAAAATTTATACGGAATGATTAAACAAATCCTTAATTACAGATTTGTATTCTATTTTATCGTGCTTAGTTTATTTCTTTATAATTGCGGAGCAAAAGATAGCTATTTTCAGGCCAAGAGAAGCACGAGGCAAACAGAATCAACGTTGCGCTACATGTATAAAGACGTCTCGAAGATAAAAAATGCCCTTGGCATGGAAGATGAGAAACCCAGCGATGAGGACGCAAAAAAAATGAAGGAAGGTTTAGCCACTCAGGAACAACAAAATATGCTCCGAAGATATGGTTATTTATATGATTTTTTAAATCCAAATAATCCAAATAAATTAAAAGCTAATAATTTTTACTGGGATTCAGTGCAACAGATATATTTTATCAAAAGTCCAACGAACAGAAAATTAAGTAAAAAATATGAAGTATTTGGCTGGCATCCTCATTGGATGGGATCAGCCTGGGAATCTTATGATTTTTCTTTATTGAGCACCATTGCTTACTTTGCTTACATCGTAGATCCTGAAACCGGATCTTATTCCAATCCAGCTCAGATGCAAGAATGGAGAACAACTACAATGATTGATACTGCCAAAGCATATGGAACGAGGGTATTATTAAGTATGGCGAGTCATGGCGTATCAGAAAACGATCGATTTTTATCAAATCCTGCGGCTTGGAATACTTTTACAGATAGTATTGCAAGTTTAATTATTGCAAGAAATGCTGATGGAGTAGATTTAAATTTTGAAAATGTACCCGAAAAGCATAGAGAATCTTTAGTTAATTTTGTAACCCTTTTGCGTACAAATCTTTCTAATAAAATGCCAAGTGGTAATGTTTTTCTCTCCATTACCCTGCCATCTTATAGTACTCGAGATGCATTTGACCATGTCAAACTTGGAGAACTTGTTGATTTAATGGTTATAATGGGTTATGATTATCACAAAGGGAAAGGAATGACAGGTGCTGTGTCTCCTTTGAGAACGACGAACAGAAATGGAATAAGTTTACAAAGCACCTTGGATTATTATGTTAAAAACCAACTGGATGTAGGTAAAACTGTATTGGCTTTGCCCTATTATGGTGCTCAATGGAAAGGGAAAATAAATAGTAAAGGGGTTTATGATACTTATTTTGATAAGGATGTTCCCTATCGGGAAGTGATGAATTTATATGGAACAACGTACACTCCACAATATGATTTTGTAAGTATGACAAAATATTTTTTTCTTGAATTTGGCGATAGCACTTCAGTAGAGTGCTGGTATGACGACGCTTCCACCTTAGAGAAAAAATATAATTTAGCCTTGAGTTATGGATTAAAAGGGGTAGGCATCTGGGCATTAGGATATGACAACGGTTATACTGATTTATGGCAACTTATAGATAATAGGTTTACCTCCGATACAACTGGTGTCGTTAATCCAATAAATGAAGCGGAAGGATTTCCAGTTTCAATGAGTAGTTTTATGCTCAAATATAGAGATATATTAACCTTGACTTATTTATTATTTGCCTTAAGTGTAATCATTGGTTGGGTAATAGCTTTTGCAGATTGGCGGGTAAGAACTGGAATTTTAGGCCAGCAATTCTTCCGATACCTGTTTATGTTAATTATGACTTTATTATTGGTACCCTTATTAAGTATCATGAACTGGTTTACTGACGAACGTATTATCATACTGATTGCCTTTTTATTTGGAGCCTTCGTATTTTACTTTATCCAAAAAATGCAGGTCACTTTTAATACCAAAAGACCCTAAAAATTAGCATGAAAAAAACAATTTTAAAGGAATTAATGTGGTTTATTATAGCTTCCATTCTGGCTGTTCCCTTATCCTTTGTGTTTTTAATGTTGTTTAAACTCACAAGCTCAAATCCGAAATTAAATGAAGTTGAAAAAGTATTTACAATTCAACTTTTTATGATAGGATGGTTAGTCATGTTCCTATGTATATATATCGTCAGAATTGTTATCAAAGCATTGTTAAAACTAGTGGGTGTGCATGATACAACCTCTGGAAATCCATAATCAAAATGATTCAAAATGTTATTCCAATTATTGGAAGTCAGTTAAACGAATATTTGAAAAATTCTTTTGGCGAAATGGAAGATAGAGTTGTTGTTACTTCTGTTGGCAATAATTCTGGCGCGTCGTCCATAGAAATTGATAATAAAATAATGATTACCTTAATAAATGTGGAAGAAGAAAAATTAATACGAAATACAGGCTATAATCAATTTGGTGGCACAAATCCATCAATTTACATCAATTTATATGTGTTATTCGCTGCAAATTTTCCTGAAAATAATTATCGGGAAGGATTAAGATTTTTATCCGCTGTCATCTATTTTTTTCAAGGACAACATACTTTTAATCCTCAAAACACCCCTTCATTACCCTCAGAAGTGGAGAAAATAACGGTTGAAATCATTAATTTAGAATTTGCAGTATTAAGTAATATATGGAGTATGCTTGGTGGTAAATATTTACCCTCCATTGTTTACAAATTCAGAATGCTAAATTTTAATCAATATGCTATGAATGAGGAGATAATACCTTTATTATTTTCACCTGAATAGAACTAAGTTAAACAGATGCAAATAAATCATATCCTACAATTTCAGGAGTTACTTTCCATTACCATTAATCATGGATATTATTACAATAACAGGTGTAATGATTTCATTTTTGAGATTGAAAACGAGACTATGCACACCATTAAAGAATATGGTATTGTAGTTAAACAAGCGTCGAATAAATTGATATTGATTATAGATGCAAATAAAGATTTTAATCATTTTTGTTACCTGGGAGAAATGGAATTAAATTTTAAAATAACAAATAAAAATCCTCTGTTTTTAAATTTCACAGAGCTTCCTTTTATCTCCAACCAATGCATAGCATTTGAACAAATAAAAGAAAGAGAATTATTACATGCTGCTGAAAATGTGACCATTGACATCTGCCACGAATCCTACTCAACAAACGGAATTAATGGAAAGATAAATTTAAGACTAAATAAGGAAAATGAACTTTTTGGTTTATCTTCAAAGGATAGAAATAAATTTCTTCCAATAAGGCATTCTATAAATTTTAAAGAAAGAAATGTTTATTGGAAATATCTATTATATGGTTCAAGTAAATATATGGAAGATATTGAAAGTCTATATATTTATGAAAAAAATCAAAAAAATAGTATTGCTTTTACAAACGCAATTCCTATAAAATTAACCAATGGGAAAGATGGATATTTATTTATTTCGGAAAAAACACTACCTCTGAATGAAAGACCGAACAAACAGTTTGGATTATATTTAAATAAAAGTAAAAATACTGAAAATCAATTGATTAAGAGCCTACCTTGTCCAAATCCAAGGTCTGTAAACTTCGACACTCTTACGGAAAAATTTTATGTTCAAGAATTTATTAATATATAATTATAAAAAAACAATTTTTTAGAAGAAAAAAATACTATTTTAGCGTTATGATTTTCTTAACCACTATTAAATTTATTAAAACGGCATGGCAAAAGTATTAGCAACGCCTGGAGTCTATATTGAAGAAAAGAGTGCTTTCTCCTCTTCTGTGGTTCCAGTATCAACGGCAGTCCCAGCTTTCATTGGCTATACGCAGAGAGCTACAAGAGGAAATAAACCACTAACAAATCTTCCAACAAGGGTAACTTCACTAGCTGAATTCGAAGAAATGTTTGGTGGAGCACCAAAAACAAAATTCACTATTCAGCCAGAAGATAATGTTGGATACACCTTATCTGCGGATCAAGCGACAAGGTATCTTTTGCACAGTTGTTTAAGACATTTTTATTCTAATGGTGGTGGAGATTGTTATGTGGTATCTATCGGAAATTATGGAAATGGAATAAAGGCAATTGATTTCAACGATCCTGCAAATGGAAAAGGATTAGTAACGCTTTTAAAATTTATGGAACCAACTTTATTAGTTATTCCAGAAGCCGTTTTATTAGAGGAAAGTGATTGTTCAGCCCTGCAGCAAGCTATGCTGCTTCATTGTGGTTACACCATGAAGAATCGTTTTGCTATTTTAGATGTTTTTAATGGTGATAAAGAAAGAACATTTGATGATGAGGACGTAATTAATAAGTTTCGCGAAGGTGTAGGAGCTAATTTCCTTCAATGGGGTGCAGCTTATTACCCATTTTTGAAAACAACCGTTGTACAGTCCACAGATGTTGATTTCACTAATATCAGCAATAAAGATGTCCTCATTGAAATATTGACCAAAGAGGTAGTTGATGGTGTTGCTGCAGATTTAATCAGAGAATCACGTGCAGAATTAGTAAAAGCAGAAATTGCAAAAATTGCTACTGCTTCTACTGCGGTTGAAATTCTTCTTCTAAGTGACACCTTAAAAGTGATTAGCCTTACTTTCAAGAGTATCCTAAGTGATATGCGTGAAATTTTGAATGTATTGCCACCAAGTGCAGCTATGGCAGGAGTATATGCAATGGTTGATAATTCTATAAACATTGCAAAATCTCCAGCGAATGTAAGTATTGGAAATGTTATTTCACCTGTTGTAAGCATTACAAATGAATCACAAGAAGAATTAAATCTTCCATTAACTGGTAAAGCAATCAATGCAATACGTGCCTTTACAGGTAAAGGCACTATTGTTTGGGGAGCAAGGACATTAGACGGTAATAGTCAAGATTGGCGATATATTTCTGTTAGGAGAACCATGACATTTCTGGAGCAAAGTATTAAAATTGCTTCTGAAAGATATGTTTTCGAACCAAATACAGCTACCACATGGATTTCAATTAAGGCAACTATTGAGAATTTCCTTAATAACCAGTGGCAAGGAGGTCTTCTTGCTGGAAGTACGCCAACCGATGCATTTTCTGTGGAAATTGGCTTAGGGTCAACGATGACGGCAAATGACATATTAGACGGTATGTTAAAATTAACCGTTAAAGTTGCGATAGTACGTCCTGCTGAATTTATCGTTATTACGTTCCAACAACAGCAGCAAAAATCATAAACTTAATTAACTAACATAAAATTCTAAATATATGGCAGCTCCAACGCCAGGCTCAGGTGCAGATCAAGACCAAAATTGGCCTCTACCAAAATTTTACTTTTCTGTTGATATAGGAGATCAAACCGATCTTCCATTTCAAGAAGTTTCTGGATTAGATATTGAAACTGATGTAGTGGAATACCGTCATGGTAATAGCCCAGTGCATTCAACAATTAAAATGCCAGGATTAATGAAATACGGTGATATTACCCTTAAGAAAGGGGTATTTACTACAGATAATTCTTTCTACGACTGGTTGATTAAAATTCAGTTGAATACCTATGAAAGGCTTACTTTGGTAATTAAATTATTAGATGAGGATGCTTCACCTAAGATGACTTGGACTGTGACAGGTGCATTCCCTAAGAAAATAACTCCTACTGATATGAATTCCCAAACAAGTGATGCTGCAATTGAATCAATTGTATTTGCTTGCGAAGGAATAACCATTGAGGCAGCATAATAACAATCCCAATGAAATGGGGTAAAATATATTAAAATTAAAAATCCTAGAGGAGGTTAACCTCCCTGGGATTTTTAATTTTAATATATTTTTTGTTAATTACCTGAAAAATACTTTTAATGTTAGGTTCACCTAGAATAGTACCTCTACCAGGGTATAACTTCACCGTTTTAATTATAACTTCAGTTTTTGGACTGCCTGTACCTTTAATTGGAGATAATTATTTTAGTAAAATTTCAGGTATCACCACAACTAGAAATACAAAAGCTGTGCAAGCAGGTGCAGGTAATATGACTACTTATCACCTCCCAACGGAAATTAGCTATAGTCCATTGGTATTAGAGCGTGGAATTGTATCAGGGTTTTCACCATTGACCCTTTGGTGCACGAGTTCCATGTCTATGATAATGGGAGGAATTCAAACCGCTAGGATCATGGTTTTTTTACTTGACCCCCTTACTTCCGCACCTGCTATGGCTTGGGGATTTTACAATGCCTATCCCACAAAATGGACTATCAGTGACTTTGATGCACAGGATTCAAAATATGCTTTTGAGTCCATTGAATTTAGTTATTCTTATTATACCAGAATATATTGACCAATGCCAGTTGAAATAAGACAATTAGTCGTCAAAGCAAATGTTAAAGACCAGGTTGGTGCTAAACCAGCTGGAAGTGTTAGTTCTAAAGATTCTAATAAACAATCAAAGAATTCCTTAGGATTTTACGAAAAAGAGGAACTTATTAACGAAATAGTGATGAGAGTTATGGAACAAATTAAGTCTCAAACAAATTTATAATGCTTTCATTTTTTAATCTTTATATTAGATCTTATTCAACTTATTCTAGTATAAGTTGGGGTTATTTTTTTAGTCTAGGTACCTATCAACTCCAAATAAATCCTGCCAGTGTTAAATTAAGTTATGGAAAAAGTGGTGGAGATGAGGAGAAACCAGCAAGTGCTAATGGAGGTGCTATTCCACAGAAATCCGCTACTTATTTTAAGGAAACCGCATCATTTAATTTCACCCTCGACTTAACAGGTGTCATTCCAAGTGTTCCTGGCGCTGACTTTATTAATATTTATGCTTTTTTACCTTCCGAAGTGAATTATATGCTTGGATTGGAATATTCCATTGAAAAGTTAAAAGAAGTTACTATTTACCCACTTCGTTCCACACACATGCCACCCTACGTTCATTTAATTTGGGGAGATATTTCATTGAAAGGCATTGTGTCCGATTTAGGGATAGAATATACTTATTTTAATTCATTTGGTTATGCTGTTCGCGCTGAAATTTCTATTACCATCGAAGAATACATTGACCCCAGTATTATAGAATCAAAATTTCAAAGTCCAGATATTACCAGAATTCCTACTATTAAAGTAGGAGATACGCTGCCAGCATTGTGTAAAGAGTTTTACAGCGATAAAAAATATTACTTGAAAATTGCAGAAATCAATAATCTGCCATCTTTTAGAAGACTTAAACTTGGAGAAAAATTATTATTTCCACCTTTGGAAAAATAACGATGTATTATGTTTGGAATATCACCCTTAGCTACTGTAGGAAAACCTACTTCTTTTGACATTTTTTTTAATGGGTCTTTAATGCCTAGTGATTTAATTGTCTATAAAATTTCAACCTCCGAAGAAGTTAATAAAATTGCCCGGGCAAAAATTGAAATTATTGGCGGGGATACTGCATTAAATCTATTTCCAGAAAGTGAAGTAACTTCTTTCAAACCTGGAGTAGAAGTTGAAATTAGCATGGGTTTTGACCAGATAAACAAGGTACTATTTAGTGGCATTATTGTTAAGCATAGTATATCCGTCAAACCAGGTTACCAAAATGCCTCTTATAAAAATTTGGTTATTTTAGAATGTGCTGATAAAGCCATTGAAATGACCTATCAGAAAAATTCAGAAATATATGAGAAAAAGACGGATAGCGCAATTTTTAGCACCTTAATTTCCGAGGTTGGGTTGGATAAAGTCATTACATATACAACTTATACCCATCCTTTTCTTATTCAACACGAAATGACAAACTGGGATTTTCTCTTACTTCGTGCTAAAGCAAATGGTTTTGTTGTTTACAATAGCCAAGGGAAATTAACAGTTGGTAAACCCATTCCCTCTTTTTTTGCATTGTTATTATCATTTTTAAATACAGTTTTAACATATGGAGATAATATCGCTGATTTCGAAGGAGAAATAGATGCAACCACTCAATTACAAGGCGTTTCTGCCGGAACTTTCAATCCATACACCAATGCAGCAGTCACCCAGACAGGTTCAGAACCTTCAGGATTCCCTAAGCAAGGTGATTTAACAGGTAAAACGTTAGGTATTGTAGCCAGTCCACCTATATTAAAATTGAATTATTATAGTCCAATGCTGTCCTCAGAATTAAAGGTTTATGCTGATGCCTTACTTGTATTATCAAGAATTCAAAGAATAAGAGGGACTATTACTTTTCGAGGATTAAATAAATTTTTACTTGGTAGTATCGTATCATTGAAAGGTTTCGGAAGCCACTTCGATGGTGATACCATGATTACGGGTATAGAACATACTATGGCAGATGGAATATATTTAACTAAAATTAAATTTGGACTACAACCAAATGTTTTAAATGGCGATAAAACGCCTAATCAACTGCCAATTTATAATCCAGTTAAAGGATTACATATTGGAAAAGTTACAAAGATAGCTTCGGATCCAGGAGGAGAATACAAAATTCAAGTGTTAATCCCAACATTGAAACAAACAGGACTGGGAATTTGGGCAAGATTAAGTCACCTTTACGCCACTGCAAAAGCAGGTAGTTTTTTTATTCCTGAAATAGGATCTTCCGTAGTTGTCGGTTTTTTAGATGAAGATCCACGATTCCCCGTTGTCTTAGGATGCCTTTATAATAGTACAAATGCTCCACCAGAAACGATGAGTGCGACAAATCCCAAAAAAGCCATTTATTCAAAATCTTTAATGAAACTTGAATTTGATGACCAGAATAAAATTCTTACCTTGCTAACTCCTGGCGGTAATTCAATTATCATTTCTGATAAAGCTAAGGGAATCACCATAACAGATGTTAATGGGAGTACGATTAAAATGTCCACTTCTGGTATTTTAATGTCAAGTAATGGCGATATTACCCTTAAAAGTGGAAAAAAATTAAACCTCGTAGGAACTACTGGTATTGCTGCATCTTGTGCTTTAGGTAATGTAGATATTAAGGGATTAAATGTAGCTGCTGAAGGTAAAATAAAAACCACTTTAAAAGGTACCCTACAAGCAGAACTTGTCGCTTCAGGTCAGACTGTCGTCAAAGGAGGAATTGTTATGATAAATTAAAATAAACAAATATGCCATTTGCAGCTAGACTTTTAGATTTACATGTCTGTCCTATGACGACAGGTCCAATTCCACATGTGGGTGGACCAATTATTGGGCCAGGTTGCTGGACTGTATTTATTTCATTTTTACCTGCCGCCAGGATGGGGGATAAAGCTCTTTGTGTTGGTCCTCCAGATACCATTATGAAAGGGTCTGCTACCGTTTTTATTGGGAAAAAAGCAGCTGCCAGAATGGGCGATACCTGTGCTCACGGTGGTAGTATTGTATTAGGATGTCCAACGGTAATCATAGGAGGATAAATATGTCAACAGATAAATCATTTCTTGGTACAGGATGGAGTTTCCCGCCTACTTTTCATCTCGAGCTAAAAGGGGTGCATCTAGTAAGCGATGAGGAAGATATTAAACAAAGTATTGAAATTTTTCTGGGCACCATATTAGGCGAAAGAGTTATGCGTCCGGAATATGGAAATCCACTTTTTCAACATGTATTTGAAATGTCTTCTCAAAATAATATTGATTGGATTTTAAAGGATCTATCCCTTGCCATTCGAATCAATGAACCTCGCCTTTTTATACATAGCATTTCAGCAAATAAAGAGAGAATTTTAGATGGAATTCTTCAAATTAACCTTGATTATGAAATTGAAAGTACCAATGTTAGAAATAATATTGTTTATCCTTTTTATTTTGCCGAAGGAACCAAAATCACCTAACAAACAAAATTACGTTGAATACTTTATACTCTTATCAAGGATCTTCAAGGAAAAATCGCATAAACAAAGCGCTTGATTGTCAATATTTTTTACCTGACGAACGCACAACCGGCGATTTTCTTCAGTTTGTTTATAAACATGCACAGTTATTAAAATTCTATGACATAAATGGGAATGAAAATGAAACCTGGAAGTCATTTTTTGAAGGTGATGATTCCTTTCTATTAGCTGAAATTGCTGGCATTGATATTGAATCCATTGAAAAAGAAAAAATAAAAATTCTTAACTTATTTGAAGGTTATGATGAGTTATTAGCTAAAATCAATCAATTTGAACATTTCTTCATTTTTTGTTTAGACCTCCTGAAACAATTAAATACCTGGTATAAAAGGGCTTCTGAAACAAATAAAGGTGTTCATATTACTCCTATCGAAAACGAACTTTACACCGCAATAATTTCTGAAGGGACCAACATTCTATCGAAACTGATTGCGTATGACATGGCAAAAACATCTTGTGATCTGCCCATTTATATGCAAAATGATTATTCATCCTTTTTATCCATTTGGAAAATTGAAGATACGGAACCCATCTCTATTTATCATTTTGGTGATAATGAATTAGAACAAATAAGTCACGCCATAAAAGAAGTTATTTTATTGTATCCCCCTATCATTTCCCTCTTTAGATCCTTGAATTTTAAAGCACCTGATTTATTTAAAAAAACGTTTTATGAGAACGAAAATCACTCACCTCATAATGGTTTAATTTTTGCATTTCTTGAATTGTATGCTGTTTTAAAAACCGATTTAAATAAACTGACCTACAAACATTTAGACTTCTTTTACGCTAAAGTTTTAGGCCAAAAGCCTAAAAACGGAAATCCAGATTCACTCTTCGTTTATGCCATTTTAAATCCTGATTACCAGGAAGTTTTTCTGGACCAGGATACCATTTTACATGCGGGACAAAACGCTGCAGGTTTTCCCGAAAAATATAAAATTGACCAAGGGATTCAAGTAACCTCTGCTTCCATAAATAAATTAATCACGCTATATGTTAGCAGAAATCCACTGGTAGATGTTTATTCTCAATTTAGATTAGTTTCAGGTATTTACGGGAAAGAAATAAATGATACAACTGATTTTGAGGCGTTTGCATCCTTGGGTGAAGAACAACTATTCTTAGGAGAGGAAGAAAAAACAATGTCGGATATAAAAATTGGTTTTGCCATTTCATCCCCGACCTTAAGATTATGCGGTGGTATCCGATCCATCACTATATCTTTTTATTTCTCTCCAGAATCGATTGACAAGTTAACTTTTCTGCTCCTTGATATTGCGGAAAAAAGACATATTAAACCTGAAGAGGTTTTTCACGAAGTTTTTGCTCACGCTTTTACCATTTCATTAACGGCGGAGGATGGTTGGATATCTCCAAATAGTTATCGTGTCGTTACACCTACTGATTGGACAAAAGATCCAATTACCCTTACTTTCGACCTTGATGAATCTATTCCCGCTATTATTCCATTTAATGAAGAGATTCATCTTGGTAATTATAATTCATTACAACCCATTGTTCGTGTTTTTATGAGTGGTGGGCTTACCACTCACCCCTATTCTTATTTAGAAAATATGCACTTAAATGAGATTGAACTTGGGGTTAAAGTAAAAAAGCTAAAAAACATAACCTTATTTAACCATTTAGGAGACATAGATTTTTCAAACCCTTTTCCCCTTTTAGGCCCTATTCCTAACATCGGGTCCTATTTTATTGTTGGAAGCACTGAATTATTTTCAAAAGATTTAGACGATTTAAAAATAGCCTTAGAATATCAACCCTTAGGCCTCGATGGTGGGACATTTATTTCACATTATGAGGCTTATCAAAAAAATATCGAGGCCAAATCTTTTACGGTAAGTCTTACAGCCCTTTCCAATTTTGAATTTAATCCTGAAAATCGTGTTGAAGCACAAAAATTTTCCTTATTCAATGCAGAACCTATTGAAGGTATTATTGAAAACGTCGCCTTTGATCAGATTGATTTTTCCAAACTTCAAATCCAACCAAATTACAACTTATCAGAAGAAGTGACGGAGCAGTATAACAGCGAAAAGCAAACAGGCTTTCTTAAATTTACTTTATCAAACCCTCCCATGGGTTTTGGTTTTGATATGTACCCTAAAATTTTTGTAAGTGCAATAACTGAAAATGCAAAACCAAATTCCTTGCTTTCCGGAGAAAAGCCAGCAAAATTGGTCCCAAATAACCCTGTTTTTCCAATAGTTTCCGATTTCAAAATATCCTATTCATCTACAAGCAAATTCCAGTTTGATGAAAGAAAACTATATGAAAATAACCCGGCTAAAGGGGAGAAAATTTACCATTTACATCCTTACGGTATAGAAAATATATTTTCAGAAGGCAAACCCAAAAGAAAACAAATAATACCAAGCTTACCTGAAGAAGGGTATTTATTTATAGGCATCGAAAATTTAAATTTACCCCAGCATTTAAACCTATTGTTTCATACAAAAAGAAGTGAAAAATGGGAAATTGGCCATAATCCTGAGGTTAAATGGCAATACCTTTCCCGCGAAGAATGGATTGATTTTGAACAAGATGGTATCTTAAATGATGGAACCAGAAACCTCATGGTCACTGGTATAATTAGTTTTGCACTTCCCTCAAATTTGACAAAAAATAATAATATTTTATCCGGTGAAAATTATTGGCTTAGAGCAGTAACCAGACAAAAAGCAGATTTATTTAGTAAAATAATTACTATTTATACCAATGCAACCACTGCAACTTATCAATATACCGCAGATTCATCAAATCATCCAATTCAATTACCAGCAAATAGTATAAGTGAAATTTTTATACCGATAGAAGGAATCATGAATGTTATTCAACCCTTAGATTCCTTTAGTGGCACCCATCATGAATCCGATGATATTTTTCATACTAGAGTAGCGGAACGAATTAGGCATAAAAACCGATGTTTGACGAGATGGGATATTGAACACATGCTATTAAATAGATTTGATGAATTAAATCAAGTAAAATGTATTGGATATAATAGTCATGAAAGTTTCATTTCTAAAGGAGAAATTGTCATCGTTGCCATACCTAAAGTAAATGGTGAAAAACAATTTTATGAACCTAAATTAAATCCAGAACTCATAGAAGAAATTAGATCTTTCATCACTGCCCACACTAGTCCTTTTCTAAAGCTTGAAATTAGAAATCCTAGTTATGAATATCTCAGACTAAAGGCAAAAGTAATTTTTGAAGGTAAATCAACAGGTCGTTTTATCAGAGAATTACAAAAAGATTTACTCCAATTTATATGTCCCTGGTTCTACAATGACAATGTGGATGCTTCTTTAGGTGGTTCTATTAAAAAATCTGCCTTGATACAATTTGTTGAATCCAGACCTTATGTCAAATTTGTCACTGGGCTTTCAGTCATTCAATTACAAATGAATGATAATGGGCTTTATTTATTGAAAGACACCGCTTCAGATATAGAATCAACAGATAGTTTATTAAAAGGAGGCACCCCTTGGTCTGTTTTAATACCAAGTTTTTCTAATGACATTTCCATATTGGAAAAGCCCCAATTCCATGTGCCTGAACCTGCGGACCTCTCCGATTTCCGCATTGGAAACACCTTAGTCATTGCCTCTGATATTCCTCCATCGATGGATGATTTAGAACCTAAGAATATAAATGAAATGTCAGATAAGGCAAACCAATATCCTATTTTATTCACCCTCAACTTTTAATTAATCATGGCTATTTTAAATAGGATAACCTTAAAAAATTTCTTTAGGAAAGGTAGTGTTCCTACAGAAACTAATTTTGCTGACTTAATTGATTCGTCCATTAATATTGTGGAAGATGGCATTGGAAGAAGTGTGGAAGATGGCTTTAGGATCGCTCCTATGGGTTATTCAAAAAGACTTCTCTCTTTTTATGAAAATTCACAAAAATCAAACCCAGATTGGTTTATTAGCTTAAATGATGGAAATTCAAAAGGATTGTCTTTTCATCAGACAGATAATGACCATAGATTGGTGCTAAAAAACGGCGGAAATATTGGCATTGGTATTTCAAATCCTACCTCAAAATTAGAAGTAAAAGGATGTATTGGAATGGATGCCAGAAAAGGAACTTTTGTTGAGGGACAGGTTCCAGGAGATGCTAAATGGCATGATATAATAGCAGAACTTGATGAAATACACGCCTTTGAGGTCATGGCACAAATTAGTGGTAAAAAAGGAAGTGGTCGTTATGCCATAGCCCATGCTATTGCCTTAGCTACTTTTGGTGGTTATTTATCAAAATGGTCCATTCGGAAAACTGCCGCTAATTATGGTGGATTTTTAAATCAATTACAATTCAGATGGACTGGATCAGTTAATAATTATGCACTACAGGTCAGAACCAGAAGACATTATGGCTTAAATGACCAAAATGCTGAACCCTATCAAATTAAATTCCACGTAACACAGCTTTGGTCCATCTCAGAATAAAGTCTAAAAAGAATAATGAAAAAAGCACAAACGGTAAGTAAAGCAAATTATGAACAACCATCCCTTGACTATGAATGGTTGAGGGAAAAAGCGCTAAGTTTTGCTCAGCAATTTTCTGGAAATATTTGGACTGATTATAACTATCATGACCCTGGCGTTACTTTTATGGAACAATTGTGCTATGCCATAACTGATTTAGCTTACAGAACCCAATTCCCCATCACAGATTTATTGTATATTCAAAATGATAAAGACAGTAAAAAATCCAACAATTTATTGTTCCCACCTTCTCAAATATTTCCATCAAGCCCCATTATCATTAATGATTATAGAAAATTGTTAATTGGGAAAATTCCAGAAATAAAAAATTGTTGGATTCATCCTATAAAAGATGATGGAGCTGGTTATCAAGGTCTTATAGATATTCTAGTTCAAGCTGGTAAGGAATTGAAATCTGAAGAAAAAAATGATCTAATCACTAAAATTAAATATGAATTTAATGAAAATAGACTTATTGGCTTTGATATCAATAAGATAATTATTATGACCGGGGTGAAAATAAGCCTCCATGGTAAAATACAAATCGATCCGGATACCGTTGGTGAATTATTGGTAGCTCAAATATTTTCAAAAATCAATGAATTCTTAAACCCTGAAATTAAATTCCAACATCCTGATGATTTATTGAAAGAAGGGATTAATCCAGATATTATTTTTCAAGGACCTTCGCTTCCTTTTGGTTATTTAGATGATAAAGATTTAAAACCAGCCGTAAAAGGAATTTATTTATCTCGTATCAAAGAACTGATTGCTGATGTTCCTGGTGTAAAATATGTTGAAGAACTTAGTTTAATGAAAAATGAGGTTCGATGTCATGAAAATCTGATTACCTTTGAAAACGATGAATTTCCTATTCTTGATAAAAATTTATTGCAAAATGAAGATTCTGGAAATAATATAATCATCTTAAAGAATAATCTTCAATATAAAACAGATCCCCAAACCACACAACAATTCTTTAATTCACAAATCGCAGATAGTTTGCAAAACTATAGAACCCCAAAAATAGTTTCCCAGGAAATTATTCAAGGACGGTTCAATGAAGAAGAAATTAAAGCTTATTATTCTATACAAAATGAGTTGCCCGATATTTATGGTCTTAAAGAGAATTCTCTACCATCATCTGCTTCCTATCAAAGAAGAGCGCAAGCATTCCAACTTAAAGCTTATTTAACTTTTTTCGAACAAATATTAGCAAACTATTTAGCTCAATTAGTAAATACTAAAAAATTATATTCCATAAATCGCGAATTAAATCAATCCTATTTTTTCCAAATACCTCATGATATTCCACAGCTAAATAAAATAGTAACTGGAGAGAATTTAGATCAGTATGAAAGAAATCTGAAAAAAATAAATGCGGAAATGGATCCTTTTTTTGAAAGAAGAAATAGGATACTTGATCATTTATTAGCTCGTTTTGGGGAAACTTTTCCTGATGATATTTTGAAAAAATTTGAAAATCTGCGCGGATTATCTTCTAAAGAAGATGTTGAAAATGAGATGATTCTTGCAAAGATTCGATTCCTTGAACAAATTTTAAATATTGGATATAAAAGAGGTGTTGGATTTAATTATTTGAAACCATCCTGGGATACTAAAAATATTTCGGGTATTGCTCAAAAATTAAGCCTTTTATTGAATATTAAAAATCTAGAAATAAAATCATTTGTTAAACCACTACTTCAGTATGCAAACATCCAAAAAGAGGAAAATCTAAGGCAAAATTGGGTTAAAGCTTCCTTAACACTTGAAAATAATCAATCATTAGAGGTACTAAGATTAAAAGATGGAGCTTATGAAAACGATAAAGTGTTTTTCTACGCTGAAAATAGTCATTTAATTCATGATTTATTTCTACATGGTATTTCAAATCAATACTATAAGTTAGTACGAACGGGATCGTATCCGGATTTACTTTATCATTTAATTTATAAAAGTCCTCAAATAAATATTGAAACAGTTATATTTGAATCCAAAGAAGAAGCACATTGTCTTGACAAATTAAATAAGGCAATAGAACGTTTTATTTCTTTAAACCTGCTTTGTGAAGGTTTTCACCTCCTAGAACATATCCTCCTTCGGCCGCTGGAGGAACTTATTTATATATTACATTTTTATGACGAAAAAGGTGAAATATACCTTACTGGAACAACATCTAATAATATTGTCAAGCTGAAAAATTTAGTCGAAGATTTTCCATTTATAGGAGTGAAAAAGGAAAATTATGGCATTATTGAATTAGTGCAACAAACTAAATATCAGGTAGTCCTTTACAATGATCGGAATGAAATTATTGGTAAAATTCAAAAAGAATTTTACTCCACTTTCGTCGCTGAAAAAGAAATGGACATGGCTATTCAATACTTTCAGGATATTGTTGAAGGAAAAAAAGAACTGGAGTCATCTTTTGAAATCTTACAACAATCATCTCCAGCAACTATGTTTCCCCTTAATTTTGAATTTTCTAATGCCTCAAGTATAATTTTTCCAAATTGGCCAGCAAGATTTCAAAATGAAGATTTTAAAAGTCTCTTAAAAGAGACCCTAAATAGTTTAATTCCAGCCCATTTTAATTTTAAATTATATTTTATTGATATTGAAAAAATGAGCATTTTTGAAGCTGTATACCAAAAATGGCTGGAAGAAAAACAAAAATCTAATCCTGACTTTAATTCCCTCGATAATCTATCGCTGCAAATAGTTCAGCTAATTCTTTCTTACGAATAAGATATGAAAAATGGCGGGGAAGGACATACTATTGAAACACTGACATTTGACATTCAGATTTCTCAGGAAAAAGATTATCAACAGGTGGCTGATGTTATTTCAAGTATAACGGAGGTCGAACTTCCCCTATTTTTACAAGAGCTTTTAGATTCTTACCAAATTAAAGATCAGACGATACAAATAGAAAAAATTGAACTGGATTTAGGTGATATTTCTTTGATGCAATCTCGAAGTCAGCTCATTTCTCAGTTTAAAAATTCATTGCAGCATTGGTTTAAAGAAACATTTTCGTCAGATACTTATAAAAAATCATCGGATGTAAAAACCTTTTCTTTGCAGGAAAGAGATTTTACGTTATTAAAATACTTCATTTCCTATGGCAAAATACCCTGGTGGGGATTAAATCCACCCTTTATTCCGGACGAATCTTTGAAAAAATACATTCGTGAAGCGACAGTGAAAACAAAAAACTTTGTTTTCGAAGTGGCACAAGAAAAATCTACCAGAAAAAGAATTATTTATCAATTTAAGGAAGATACTCTTTATCAGCTTTTTGGCATTCTTAGCCCAAGGCCAGCTTCGTTTTTCAAACAATATGCCACCGAATTAACCTATATTCATCAGAAGCAAAAAATAGTTGAGGAAGAAGATTTGGCCTTCAAAAAGGTGTTACAGGAACTCATTTTAACTTATTTAATCTCTCATAAAGCCACCAGTATTGACCAAACTGCCTTTTTTAGAAAGCAATTATTGATGCTTTCAAAGCAGTATGGTATAGATTACAGAACTATTTTAGATAGAATAAATGATATTATTGAAAAATTACCTGAACATTTTACAAGTCAATCTACCATAAAGCAAATAGTTAAAAAACTATTAAAACAAGACTTTGAACCCTCGTCAATACCTCAAAATATTTCCACTTATTCGTTCACTGATTATGCTGAAATACTGGAAACGTTTTACCAAAGTAAACCTGAGCAAATATCGGGTAAATATAAATCAAAACGTGAACGAGATCGTTTTATAAGGCAGATGCTCAGGCAGAATAAGCAAAAAACCATTTTATTACTTAAAAAAATTCACAGAAAATTTCAATTAAATAAAGAGCAAACAGCCTTGCTTTTTTCTGAAAATGTGCTACTGGAATTACTTACTATTGGAAGCTCAGTCTCCATTGAAACTATTCATGCCCTAATTGAACCCTTAAAAAAAGTACAATATAAATTCTTTGTATTTTCCTCAAGCCCATTAAGTATTAAAAGTATTGTATATACACAATTTTTATTTCAAACCTTTACTGAAACCCAATCATCTGAAGAAGTTACCTTGCAGGTATTAAAAAATATTGCTAAAATTTATAGCCTGCCACTAAAAAAATTACTCCCTTATATTCCTGCATTTTCCAGTGATAAGCTTTCTAAAATAAATTATGATGGGCATCAGAACAATGCGGTTAAAAATCCAAATAAATCAGAACTAAAGAAAATTCTCTTTGGTCTGTTAAAAAATAATCTGCCGCTATTTGAGGAATTTCTTAAAAAAGTTAGGCTAGTTCACCCCACCCTCAGTTCATATATTCAGTCAGAAGCTTTCTATATTTTTGCTATTCAGTTATTATCAGAAAAATCTACTACAAGTCATGAATTTCATCACTTTTTTAACGAAATAGCGCCCGTTTTAAGTAAAAATATACCGCTAGACACCTTAGATTTTCAAAAAAGTCTGCTCATTACCAAAGATTCGTTATCGTCAAAACTTAAAAATCAATTAGTTAAATCCTTAAAGGGAAATACAGATCTTTCAACGCCGGGACTTAAGCAATTAGGTACGCTTTCCAAGCCATTGGATAAACTCAATTTGGAAGCATTAAGAAATATTTTACATAGATTATTAGATAATAATCTGGCCCTGTTTGAGGAATTTCTTAAAAAAGTCAGGCTTGTTTACCCCACCCTCAGTTCATATATTCAGTCAGAAGCTTTCTATATTTTTGCTATTCAATTATTATCAGAAAAATCTACTTCAAGTCCTGAATTTCATCACTTTATTAACGAAATAGCGCCCCTTTTAAGTAAAAATATACCACTAGACACCTTAGATTTTCAAAAAAGTCTGCTCATTACCAAAGATTCGTTATCGTCAAAACTTAAAAATCAATTAGTTAAATCCTTAAAAGGAAATACTGATCTTTCAACGCCGGGACTTAAACAATTAGGTACGCTTTCCAAGCCATTGGACAACCTTAATGTAGATGCATTAAGAAATATTTTACATGGATTATTAAAAAATAATCTGGCGCTGTTTGAGGAATTTCTTAAAAAAGTCGGGATTGTTCACCCCACCCTAAGTTCATATATTCAGTCGGAAGCTTTCTATATTTTTGCTATTCAGTTATTATCAGAAAAATCTACTACAAGTCATGAATTTCATCACTTTATTAACGAAATAGCGCCCGTTTTAAGTAAAAATATACCGCTAGACACCTTAGATTTTCAAAAAAGTCTGCTCATTACCAAAGATTCGTTATCGTCAAAACTTAAAAATCAATTAGTTAAATCCTTAAAAGGAAATACAGATCTTTCAACGCCGGGACTTAAACAATTAGGCACGCTTTCCAAGCCATTGGACAACCTTAATGTAGATGCACTAAGAAATATTTTACATGGATTATTAAAAAATAATCTGGCGCTGTTTGAGGAATTTCTTAAAAAAGTTAGGCTAGTTCACCCCACCCTAGGTTCATATATTCAGTCGGAAGCTTTCTATATTTTTGCTATTCAGTTATTCCTAATCAACCCCTCTGAGGTTAATAAAACTGAAAAATGGCTTTTAAAATTTATTTTAAAACTTTCACAAAAAACAAAAATTCCAGTAAAAACATTCTTGTACCCACTCTTAGGCAAGGATATATTGATACCCGGTAGATTAATCAAAGAATTAAGACAGATTTATGCATTTATATTAGAAAAAAGTCCAACCTATTCCGATACGGTAGATCCCATTTTTACATCGAATGAATCGATGGAGAAGTTGATCCTGATATTGGGCGAAAGATTATTTGAAGATGAAAGTTTATCGCCTGATATCGACAAAGCGACCCTATTTCTCGAAATTTTATGGTTAAAAGAAAATGATATTCTTTCAAAAATAGTAGAAAACAGATTTAACCCGTTGTTATCCGTCTTTTTAGTAACCGGCTTACCGGAAGAAGCCATCCAGTTTTTACAAATGAAAATGGCAGGAGAAACATATCCCGTTTTTATTGAAGGAATACATAAGATTAACAAATGGATTCAGCAATACAACATCATTAAATTACCCAAAAACAAATTAAATCTATGGTTAAAGCAAAATTCAATGCTATTTTTAATTCAATTTGGAAAAAAGCCTTGGAAGATTGAAGATTATTACTATTTTATTTTAGAAAAACTGCAGAAAGAAAGGCTGCTGCAATGGAAAGAATTAGAACAAACCATTCAACATATACCTAATAATTTACAGTCTGAAATCCTTTATTTTATCTCTGATTCAAATCAATTACCAACGCCTACATCGTGGAGAGATCAACAATTTTTTACTGACCTAATCGTGCATTATATCACAACGGGCGTCATTCAACCATGGTTAAATAAACCTTATTTAGAGCTAAACGAGCTTATTTATTTATTTACTGACGCTTTAAAATCAGAAAATGCCCATTTTATAAAAGCCATTCTATCTATTTCGTTGAACCAGGCGAGACTAAAAAGAATATTTCAATTATTGGACAAAACAAATCCACTTGATTTAATACGTGTCATAGATAACTTACAACCGCAAAAATCTATCGTTGCATTTTATGAATCACTGACCGTTCTTTCCAAAAACTTTATCTCTTCCTCAAATATAGAAACAGTCATAATCGAACTATTCCTGGAGAAAAAAATATGGAATATATCCAGTGAAATGATCCGATATGAAATAATGATAGATAATTTACAAGTAATATATAATGTAAAAATAGAAAGCGAACGAATCAATGTAAATGAAAAACCGTTTCAACTTGAATGGTTATCCTATTACTTGGAAACAGGAATGTGGCCCAAGGGATTTAACGAATTGACAAAGGAGGCTTATTATCAATTTATCCATAATACACTAACTGAAAGACCTGATGCTATTATTAAGATAACAGAATCAATATCTTACTATTCATTTCAACAAACCTTATTTCGTGAAATATTCACACTAAAAGAAATAGGTTTACTTTTGAATACGCTAATGAAGCTTAAAAATATTGACTCCATTTTTTTAACAACCATAATTAATAAGTATTTAATTCAATCAAACACTTTCATCTTAGAGAGCAACTTATATATTTTATTAGATGTATTATTATCGTCCCTATTATTTAAAGTACCTAAGGGGAGGAAAATAGAAGATTTGATACAAGAAGCATTGGAGGGTATCCTACCTGAAGTAAAAGAAAAGGACAAAAAAATAAAAACAATATCCAATATTACTTTGTGGGAAAATGATCTTGAACTTATTGATTATTACCTAACGTATGGTTCTATTCCCATAGAATCCATTAGGAAAGTTCCCATAGATTGGGAAATTATGATAGCAAGGATAATTAAAAATTCCCCAAGAGCCCTTCTTTTTAAACTCCATTTCTGGTCAAAATCTCCCCAAAAAATAAATAGATTATTTGATTTATTAAAAATACAAACGATTCTTTCTATTGTCTCATTAATTCACCCGGAACTGGTGGATCATTTTTTCTTACTTGAAAAATCAATAGACGCAGTATCGGGTGAGAAAATCAGCCTCAAACTTGGATTTAAGAATGATACAGATACGATAAAGGGAATATTATTTATTTGGAGTAAAATGTCAAAGCTTCAACCAGATACAACACCTATTACTTTTAAATTATTTTCAATGTATGTTGAAAAAAAGAGAATTCAGCCAAGCGTATTATTGTCTCTGGTTATTGAAAAGGTAAAAAATGTTTCGTCTAAACAAATACAGATTATAAAAGAGATTCAAAAATTTGCTAAAGACAGCCATGTAGAAAAGCCAGTAAAAAAAGAAATACCCCCTATCCCTGAAGGACTTCCGCCGGAATCGATATACATTGCCAATGCAGGACTTATATTATTATGGCCATTTTTAGGAAGGTATTTTAGGAGATTAAACTTGGTGGGAGCCAAAGAATTTAATGATGAGGCAAGCAGAATGAGAGCCATCTTATTAATACAGTATTTAGTCACCGGTAAGAAGGAAGCGCCTGAATATGAATTGGCACTGAATAAATTACTTTGCGGAGCCAATATGGACATGGAGGTAGATATGGAAATAGATATTTCAGAGGAGGAAATCAATCTATCCAATTCCTTGTTAACAGGTGCCATTACCAATTGGGAAAAGTTAAAGGGAACAAGAATTGGTACTTTTCGCGAGACATTTTTACAACGAAATGGATCTTTGTATTACATGAATAATCGTTGGGAATTGAAAGTTGAAAAAAAGGCCTACGATGTACTATTGGAAACGCTTCCTTGGGGAATTCAAATGATTCAAATGAGCTGGATGAAGGAACGTTTGGTTGTTTTATGGCGATAAATTCAATTTCCCCCTATATTATATAATATCCTAAGGAAAATTTGCCTTCCCCTTTGCGGATAAAAGGGATTAAGTCCATTTAGCGTCCCAGGCTCCATTGATCCAATAGCTGTTCTGATTCCAGGGTGGTAATAAGTTTCATGATCCGGATATAAAATATTCATATCCAAAAGATTATTTACGATGAGTGAAAATTTGATTCCTTGTAAATTCCTATTTGTATAATTGAAAGTTGTATTAAAAATTAAATAGGCTGGAATATTACTTCCATAAAAACCAAGATTTTTAGGTGCAGTAGTACCTACTCCAACGGGCTTTTCACCCACAAAATTTGCATAAAAATGATTTGAAAAAATATGATTTTTTTTATTTAGTCTATAAGTTATGCCCAAATTAGCACTTTGGGAGCTAATATCTGCAATTCTTATGTTCTTAGCAAGAGGATCTTGAGTTTGTTGGAATGGTAAATTAAATGTATGGTTGAAAAATAAAGCCCATTTTTTATCCCAAAAACTATAATTAATATTAAATAAACTACCATTAACTTGGTAAACACCAGCATTCTTATTTTGATTATTATAGGGTGGTTCATTAATAGGAACTGAAGCTACAGCATCTGTAACAATATAATGAAATAATATAAAATTCCAACGCAAATTATTATTTTGATGTACTCCATTTAAGGAAAGGTCAAAATAGTCGATTTTTTCAGTAGTCAAATCTGGATTAGGTTTTCTATTATTCCCAATAGAAAATTTATTGAAAATAGAAACATTCTGAATACCATGCGAATACACCATTTTTGTAAAAATCTTTTTCCCCAGATAAACCAAAGCCAGTCGCGGAGAAAACTCATATCCAAACCCACCTTTAGAACGAATCCTGTTATAATCTATCCTATTTCCAAAGGATAGATTTAGTTTTTCAGGAATTATTTTATAAGTGCCTGAAAAATAAAAAGCGAGGTCAAGGACACTGTAAACATTACCTCCACCTACATCGATATTTGTAAAAGTTCCTTTCTCTTGTGCTTTAGAACCATCATCCTGACGTAATCCATTTTCATCCTTAGGATATTCCGAATAATACAAATAATCTCCAAATTGGCGACTAAATCTAAACTCTAAACCTCCCATAATATTTAGGCGTTCATTTTGAAAAAATGCACGGAAATCATTCCTAAATAATTGGGCATCATAGTAAAAAAATAAATTTTTATATCCTTGTCTGGCAGAATTTTGTAAACTGGTTGCTAATAAGGAATCAGGATATAGCAAATGACCTATGTTCAAACCTAGTAAATTATTTCCCAATAAAGAATAGCTCACACTGACAGAAGATTTATCTAATTTATTGTTTGTAAAAGAGGTAATATTAGAAAATGAAAAACGATTATAGGTTTTATTAAACATGGAGTAAAAAGTAGCATTTAATACTGTCCATTTATTGCCATTATTAGAACCTGCACCATAAATGTCCTGATAAAATCCTATAGCTTCTGATGTTTTCCAGGCTCGAACACCCAAAACTAAATTTGGGAATCCAACTTTTATACCAAAATAAGAATCTTTCATCCTATTGGAATATCCTGAAGGTTGACCATTTACCAATCCTGTATATGCCTGTTTATCTAATAACCTAGCTTGATTTACTCCCAATTGGGTCAATTTAATACTATCAATTAAACCCGTATTATTTTTAAAAAGCTGATAATTAGGGTTATTATTTTGTAAATTAAATAAATCTGCAAATGCAGCGGGAGTATAAGTTTTAGGAATTCCATTATTAAATATTGTGATTGGCTTTGTCAAATTTAAATGATCATAGTTTAACTGATCAATATCAGTGGGGTCATAATCAAACCTTTCATTATTTGAGTCAAATCGTTGGTCACTTTGAAAAGATTTAAAAGTAAAGGTTGTATTTATGGTTGCATCCTTTTTAAATCCAATTGTAAAATCAGCATCCTGGGTGCCATAGCTACCACCCAAAACAGTTCCATTTAAATAAAACGGATTTATTTTAGGTGCTACTTTAACATCTGTTGATTTTTCTGGGAAAGGAATAATTTCCCCGGTGTCATAAGTTATAATATTAATTGTTCCAACAAAAGCCCGTGGACCATACATTGTAGATGAAGGACCATATAGTATTTCTATCGCTTTAATATTGGAAAGAGGATACTGCCTGGACATATATACCCAATTTGACCAGGTATCATTTTCTTCAATACCATTAATCATAAATAAAGTTCGCTCCGTATTTTCCTGCCGAAATCCTAGTTGGTATATATTTGCATAATTCACCCCATAATATTTAGTAATATCAAATCCAGGGAGATTGGAAAGAACATCAATTAAATCTACATATCCACGCTCTAATATTTCGCTCCTATTTATGATTAATACACTTGCAGGAGCTACCCGTATATCTTCCGCTTTTTTTGACACAGCACTAACTGTAATCGTTTGATTTTCTGATAATATTTGCTGTAATAACTGGTCAAAAATAAAATGTTGAACCGGACCTTTATAATCTGGATTTGATTGAATAATTCTTTTTATATATTTTCTGGCTAAGAAAATTGAATCTTCGGCAATTGAGATAAGGGAAAGCAAACGGTAAGCATCATTTGTTAATTTTATATTTTCAAATTTTCTTTCTGAAAAACATTGAAAAACTTGATGTTTAGCTTCTACAAAAAGACCAGATTCAAAATCTTGTGTAGCTGAATTTATAATAGTTTGAGCATCCTGAGAAATACAAGTGCTTGGAATAAAACATATTCCAAAGGCAATGAACATAAAAACCCTTAAATTTCTAAACATTTTTAATACGTTTTTACTTATTTTAGAAGGTATCACCTAATAATCAAATATTTATATAGGATCATAAAAATACTACTTTAATTATTAAAAATTTTACCTTCTTTTGCATATTCTCTTTTAATACCAAGTAAAACATCTTGATTAGTAATAATTTTTGAATTATTTTTTCTTGCATTCAACCAGGCAAACTGAACTGCATTATTAATAAATCCACCTGCTATTTCATAATCATTGGCCAATTTTAAAACATCCACTTGATTTTCGCCAGGCAATCGAGACAAGGCTTTTTCCCATAATTTTTCTCTTTGGCTAA
>Ga0247834_1001387_pt1 | contig 41784 bp, 40 predicted proteins | sample LaCruzMarch2015__8_FD_187118 | JGI IMG/M metagenome (GOLD analysis project Ga0247834, IMG submission 187118) | Freshwater microbial communities from meromictic Lake La Cruz, Castile-La Mancha, Spain - LaCruzMarch2015_12m | ecosystem: Environmental > Aquatic > Freshwater > Lake | place: Spain... | reverse complement strand
TATGGTCTCCGCAACTGGCTATACCGGTTCAGGAGGATTTGAAATTTATGTTAAAAATGAAGATGCCGAAAAGGTATGGAACGCCGTTTTTAAAGCGGGTGATGCTTTTGGCATTAAACCGATTGGATTAGCTGCACGCGATACTTTAAGATTAGAAATGGGTTTCTGCTTGTATGGAAATGACATCGACGACACTACCTCTCCATTAGAAGCTGGTTTAGGATGGATAACGAAATTTACCAAAGATTTCGTCGATTCAACTTTCTTATTGGCGCAAAAAGAAGCTGGTGTAACACGAAAACTAGTCGCTTTCGAAATGATTGACCGAGGAATTCCTCGTCACGACTATCCTATTTTAAATGCTGATAAACTGGTTATTGGGAAAGTGACTTCGGGAACCATGTCGCCAAGTATGAAAAATGGCATTGGCATGGGCTATGTTACCGTTGAAAACAGCTCACTTGATAGCGAAATTTACATCGAGATACGCGATAAAGGCATTAAAGCAAAGGTCGTAAAAGCACCTTTCTACAAAAAATAAGAGTTCGTTTTAATTTTGTTTGTGGAAAGAAAGTTCGAATGCAATTCAATATAAGTTGAAGAAATAAGTTTAAAACAACAGTTTTTTTTTCAATTCAACTATTTTTTATGAATATGCACGCCATTAAAAATTGGGCAACAGATGACCGTCCTAGAGAAAAATTATTGTTAAAAGGTCGATCTGCCTTATCGGATGCTGAACTATTGGCTATAATAATTGGTTCTGGCACTCAAAATTTAAGTGCTGTTGACTTAGCTAAAGAAATGCTGCATCCCTTCAATGGCGATTTACTCCGTTTTTCAAGAACAACAACTGGTGAATTAATGAAAATTAAAGGAATTGGTCAAGCGAAAGCTGTGAGTATCGTTGCCTGCCTCGAACTTGGCAGAAGGAGAGGAAATTCGATAAAGCAAAACCGATTAAAAATTACCTCTTCCACACAAGTTTTTGATTATTTATACCCTTTCCTTTCCGATTTACAACACGAAGAATTTTTTGCAATCTACCTAAACAATAGCAACGAAGTAATTCAACACAAACAAATCTCCATTGGTAGTATGACTGGAACTTTAGCTGATGGAAAAATTATTTTTCGTAATGCACTCGACTTACACGCCACTGGAATTATTCTTAGTCATAATCACCCTAGCGGCAATAAAAAACCTAGTCAAAAAGATATTCAATTAACAAAACAACTCATAGAATTTGGCAAATGTGTTGATTTAAGTATCCTCGATCACCTCATTTTCACTGATAATGGTTATTTTAGCTTTGCCGATGAAGGCATACTCTAAACATGCAAAAAAAAAGAATAATAACGATTATAGGTGCCCGTCCACAAATTATAAAAGCTGCTGCCATCAGTAGAGCCATAAAAAACCTATTTTCTCAAGAAATTGAAGAGCTTATCGTTCACACAGGTCAACATTATGATGAAAACATGTCTGACGTATTTTTTTCTACTCTAGGCATACCGACCCCTCACATAAATATGGCCATAGGTAGTGGTTCACATGGGGAGCAGACAGGAAAAATGATGATTCGATTAGAAGAAATTGTTCTCCACGAAAAACCAGACGCTCTTCTCGTCTACGGCGATACCAATTCAACACTTGCGGGTGCGCTCGTTGCTGCAAAGATGCACATTCCACTTATTCACGTGGAAGCAGGACTGCGGAGTTTTAATAAATCAATGCCAGAAGAACTCAACCGTATTGCGTGCGATCACATGTCTACCCTATTGTTTAGTCCAAGTAGTGCAGGACTTGCGAATTTAGCCAAAGAAGGAATGAATTTAGCACGGCAACTTAAAGCGACGATTGATCATCCAAATATTTACCATTGTGGTGATATTATGTACGATAATAGCATGCACTTCGCAAAAATTTCCGAGGAAAAATCAACAATTCTAAGGGAACTTGAATTAACCAATTCACCGTTTGTACTTTGTACGATTCACCGCGACTCCAACACAGACGATGCAACAAAGTTAAATGCTATTTTTAGTGCACTCTTAAAAATTCAGGAAATATCAGCCTATTCTATTGTTTTACCCTTGCATCCACGCGCTCGAAAAAAAATGGATGAACTTCTCCATCCCACGATAAAAAATAAACTGGTAGCAAACACTAAAATTAAGCTCATTCCACCCACTGGATTTTTAGAAATAATAGCACTAGAAAAAAATGCTGAGTTAGTTATAACCGATAGTGGTGGTCTACAAAAAGAGGCCTTCTTTTTCGGGAAACCCTGCTTAATTTTACGAGAACAAACCGAATGGATTGAAATTGTTGCCAACGGTAACGCCATGCTAGCCGGAGCCGACGAAGCGAAAATAATTGCGGCCTTCGAAAGTTTAAATACGCGAAATGATTTTACATTTCCGCCTTTTTATGGCGATGCAAATGCAGCAGAATTTATTTGTTCAAAAATCATCAGCGACCTCTAATGCTTTATATTTACTCGGAATATATTTCCAATAGACTTATTTACACCCTAAATTTTATTTTTAAAGAAAGGGGAGTGGACTACCTTCTTTGTGACGACTTTGTCACTTTTGGACGCCTGAATGAAAAGCGCTTAAATTATTCTGACCGTCATTTTGAAAATGTGGTAAAAATTACCCCATCTCCCCTACTTTTCGAAACCAAGATACAAGAATATACTATTGCAAGTAAGCCATTTCACGGAATTGACTGTCTTCAACTAGATGATACCCTAGATCCTATTGCGAGTATATTTTTTATTTTGAGTAGAATGGAAGAATACTATTCGAAAGCACTTGATAAACACAGTCGTTTTGAAGGAAAAAATTCAACTTTATACAAGTTAGGTTGGCACGAAGCAGCCGTTTGCGACCGATGGAGCAATACAATACTAGATTTACTTTCTATTCCAGTCGATTCAAAAGGCCAAAACTTTCAGTTTTTACCCACCTTTGATATTGATAATGCATACGCTTACAAACACAAAGGAGCCATTCGTACCTCTTTAGCAAATTTTCGCGATGCCCTATTGGGAAGAACAAAAAACTTATTTGAACGCCAACAAGTTCTCAGTAGACTTAAAAAAGACCCCTTTGATACGTACACAATTATTGAGGATACCATTAAAAATGGACATTCAGTTCTTCTTTTTTGGCTTATGGGTGATTATTCAAAATACGATAAAAATTGTTCTTACAAGCACCCAAAGCAGCAAGCGTTGATAAAGCGCATGAGTGAACTAGCTGAAATTGGCATACATCCCAGCTATAAATCAAACAGCTATTATTTTTACCTACATGAAGAAATTGAACGATTAGAGAAAATCACAGGTAAACACATTGATAAAAGTAGGCAACATTACCTAAAGTTGGTTTTTCCCTTGACCTATCAGACCCTAATCAACCAAGAAATCACCCATGATTATACCATGGGATACCACGATATTGTAGGATTTCGGGCAGGAACGGCGAGGACATTTCCTTGGTTTGATCTAAGCACAAACGAAGTTACGAAACTGCAGGTGCACCCTTTTATGTATATGGACGGAACGTTTAACCAATACCTCAAATTTAGCGTTGAAGAAGCTAAAATTAAAACATCCTCGTTGCATGAGGAAGTACAGCGGTATGGTGGAGATTTTATATTTATTTGGCACAACGAAACGTTGGGAAACAATGATAAATGGAAAGGATGGTTGAGCTTGTTTGAATATACGCTTTCCCTAAACGAAAAGTAAAAATGTTAAACATAGATTACCTGCATAGTACAACTCAATCTTCAATCTGTTAACCTAGAAAAATCTACTAGTTACATCCAACTGAAATATAACCACAAAATATACCCAAATTTGGAATAAGCCTTTGATCGTAAAATAGGAAACCTATTTCACTACTGCCCTACTTGCCTTTCGCTTTAAGAACGATGGCTATGGTATAAAACATAATTTTTATATCCAAGGCGATGCTTCTATTTTTTAGATATAACAAATCAAATTTCATGCGATCCAACATTTGTTCTACGTTTTCAGCATACCCGTATTTTACCTGTCCCCAAGATGTTATACCAGGCCGAACTTTTGTCAAGTGGACATATTGCGGCGCCAACTGAATAATTTGATCGATGTAGAATTGGCGCTCCGGTCGGGGACCCACCAGGGACATATCACCCCATATGACATTTAAAAATTGTGGAAATTCATCTAATCGTGTTTTACGCATAAAACGACCCGCTTTCGTAATACGTAAATCATTTGTAGAAGAAAGTTGTGGCCCTGCCTCTTCCGAATTTAAATACATCGTTCGAAACTTAATAATTTTAAAAACACGACCATCTAAACCAATACGATCTTGTAAATAAAATATGGGTCCTGATGATGAAAATTTAACCGCAATAGCACAAATAATATAAACAGGAATAAGCATAATAAGGGCAATAGTTGAAATCAGAATATCCATGAATCTTTTTAATGCTTGTTGCCAAATAGGCATCGTTTCATTAACGATTTCTAAAAGTAGCGCACCATAAATATCTGTCATTTTTAAGGAGCCCGATAATAATTCGTACATATCAGGCAGAATTTTTATTCTAAGGCGCCCATCTTGTATACGTGTAATAATTTTTTGAATACGTTTGTGGTCCGAACTCTCAATGGCAATAATAACCTCGTCAACTTTATGCTCACTAATTAACAATTCGAGTTTATCACAATGACCAAGATAGTTTACTTGTTGGTCTAACAATCGGTCAGTTCCATTGATGTTTATGTAGCCCACCATAAAATTAACTTGCCATTTTTGCCTCGTTAAATCAGCTAATATTCCTACTGCTTTCTCATTTCCCCCTATAATTACAGTTCGAAAACCATTGCCAAATTTTCGTAAATAATGTATTAGAATTGTTGCTAAAATCAATCTCAAGGTAACAGAAAGAATAAACTGTAAGGAGAAGAATAAACTAAAAGACCAATAATACATTCTATAATTGGTGACTTTATCATCCAAAAGAAGAGTAAAAAAAATGATTATAACACCAAGTAAGGTACCAAAGAAAGTGAGATTTAAAACTTTAAAACGATAAATCCTTCTAATCTGATGGTAGCTTCCTTGCAGGTAATAAATGAGTAACCAAAGGAAAGGCAACACAATTAGTCCAATTATAAAATTTGAATCTACTTCAAACGGACTATTTTCAAACCATGTTTTACGAAAGTAGAAAAACAAGGTCCAAGAAACGGAGGCTACTAGCCAATCAAAAAATATAAAAAGAACTACCCAAGCCCTACTTTTCATTGTTAAAAATGGATCAGTTTAAGATTATCAATTTCGATAAACGAAGACGTTAGACCTTCATCTAAATAGGCCTCAAAGGTTTGCTCAAAGTAAGCTGAGTTAGCAGAAGCGCCCACAATCTCACGAAGATCTATGTACATTTTCTTCCAAACTGCGGCATTATCTTGCTGAGCATTAATACGAATATTGGTATTTGGTGCGATACCCGAAGGAGAAACAGCCAACAATCCAGTTGTCAGGGAATTAGTACATCGGTAATCAATCTCCAGATAAACTTCCTTTCCTTTTGCGATATAAGAGATCCAATTCGTGTATGCGACCCACGAGGAATCGACCGCATTCAACTCAACGTGCGCATAAAAATTTCCGTTAAACCACTGCAAATTAGTGTTTTGTAAACTATAGCTAGCGGTAGAAGTGTTTGGGTCATTGACTAGATTAGTATTGATGTCTTCAAAATCTTCAATCGTAAAAATTAAGTTATCCTTATATTTTGTAGTGGGATTAATGATAAGGGTATCATTTTTGATTAAAACACCACTCGTTTCGTAGGTTTCCATGAAGGGATATACTTTTTTCGTTGCAGCAATGCCATTATTTTTTATTGCAGGGAATAACTTAATAGTTACGCCACCCGATTTTAAAATTGGAATTTTAAATGGCAATTGAAAAACGCCAACTAACTCATCATCAACATATAGCCAAGCTTCACTTAAATTTTTAGTTAATTGGCCTTCTTCACCCGAATAATTGATGTTAGAAAGCAAGGCCCAATCTGTTACTTTGATCCACGAAGGGTCAGGATTGTTTTTGATACAAGTTGAAAGTAACAAAACAAGAGGACTAAACAGTATAATTAGCTTCATAGATTCTTCTCCCGCGCACGAACGAAATTAAGACGGAATTATTGTTTGGTTAATGCGATTTTCTTTTAGTTTTTCAATGATTTTGTAAGCCACATCCATAGCATTATAACCGTCTTCAATCGAAACTTGCGCTGGAATTTGCTGTTGAATTGAGTAAGCAAAAGCTTTTAATTCTTCTAGTATGGCGTTCACTTCATTAAGATCAGGCTTATCAATAAGAATTTTCTTTTTGGGTTTATTTTCGCCCAAATCCATAATTAAATCAAAGGGATCAGGTTCACCCACAACATCCTGCATGCGAACAACTTCGAGGGTCTTACTTAAAAAATCAACACCAACGTAGGCTTCCTTCTGAAAAAAGCGTGATTTTCTCATGTTCTTTAATGAAATACGAGATGCCGTTAAGTTGGCTACACAACCATTTTCGAATTCTATACGAGCATTGGTTATGTCGTGAGAATCACTCACAATGGCCACTCCTGAAGCGGCAATTTTTTTTACATTAGATTTCACAACGCTAAGAATAACATCAATATCGTGAATCATCAAGTCCAACACAACAGGCACATCCGTTCCTCTGGGATTAAACTGAGCCAAACGATGTGTTTCAATAAACATTGGATTGTCAAGGTAAGGCAGTGCAGCTTGAAAAGCAGGATTAAACCGTTCTACGTGCCCAATTTGAACCACGACGTCTGCTTCCCTTGCTAGTTGAAGAAGCGCTTTTGCCTCTTCCATGGTTTCAGTCAATGGCTTTTCAATAAAAAGATGTTTTCTACTTCGTAGCACTTGTGATGCTGCAGCAAAATGATTAATTGTAGGCGTGACCACATCAATACAATCAACCGACTCCACAAGTTCCGAAACCTGATCAAATGCCCGGACCTTAAAATCATTTGAAACTTTAAGCGCCACTTCTTTATCTAAATCATAGATACCAACTACTTCAAAAAGCTCAGGTAGTTGAAGTAGTAGTTTCAAATGGATTTTTCCAAGATGTCCCAGACCTAAAACGCCAATTTTCAACATAATTCAGAATAAAATTAAAAAAGCCATCGGTTGGACCGATGGCTTTTTGCTGATAGTTTACTATTTTAGTTCGTTACTTTATCAAATACTGCTTTAAAAGCATCAGGATGATTCAAAGCTAAATCAGCTAAAACTTTGCGATTTAGTTCAATTCCGCTTTTATTAACGGCACCCATAAATTGTGAGTAACTCATTCCGTACTGTCGAGTACCGGCGTTAATACGCGTTATCCAAAGTGAACGGTAACTTCTCTTTTTTTGTTTTCTACCAATGTACGCATAAACAAGTCCTTTTTCAATGGCGTTTTTCGCAACGGTCCAAACATTTTTTCTTCTACCAAAGTAACCTTTGGCTAATTTCATCAAGTTTTTTCTCTTAGCTCTTGAAGCTACGTGGTTTACTGATCTAGGCATAATTTTAAATTTTTTGATAAAAAGTGCTTCACTGTTTAAGAAGGCTTATCTACTCGTTATCGGGTTAAACATTTAAGAACCAATAGGGTCTATTTCATACAAAGCATCAACTTCACATTGGGTAAATCAGCGTTGTGTACCAATCCCGCATGCGTAAGATTTCGCTTTCGTTTCGTAGACATTTTAGTTAAGATGTGGCTTTTGAAAGCGTGCTTACGCTTAATTTTTCCACTTCCAGTGATAGTGAATCGCTTCTTCGCACTGGATTTTGTTTTCATTTTTGGCATTGTGTTACTTTTTAATGGTTGGTTTTATTATCAGCTTCTTTATTTCTTTTTTGAATTAATCATTAAAATCATTTTCTTTCCTTCCAACTTGGGCAATTGTTCAACCACTCCTACCTCTGCTAGTTCCTGTGCAAACTTCAACAAAAGAATTTCTCCTCTATCTTTAAAAACTATTGTTCTTCCCCTAAAAAAAACATAGGCCTTTACTTTACTTCCCTCCTCCAAAAATTTTCTCGCATGCGCTAACTTAAAATTAAAGTCGTGGTCGTCTGTATTCGGACCAAAACGTATTTCTTTAACTACAATTTTGCTCTGCTTCGCTTTTAATTCCTTTTGTTTTCTCTTCTGATTATAAAGGAACTTTTTATAATCCATTATTTTACAAACAGGCGGCTTCGCATTTGGCGAAATTTCAACTAAATCTAACTCTTGAGCTTCAGCCATTTGGATTGCATTAAAAGTAGAAACTAATTGAGGTTCTTGTCCCTCGGTAATCAACCTCACCTCAGTTGCTATTATTTTTTCATTAATTCGGTGGAGTGCTTCTACTTCTCTTTTTACAAACGTTCTTGGGTTTCTTCTCATTCGTTAATTTAAACTATTTACTTGACAATTGTAATTCTATTTCATTCTGCACAACGACAACAAACTCTTCAAAAGGCAATTTACCAAGATCTCCTTTGGCTCTTTGCCTTACTGACACTGTATTTAATGTTGCCTCTTCTTCTCCAACAATAAGCATAAACGGGATTTTGTCCAATTCAGCATCGCGGATTTTCTTCCCTACTTTTTCATTACGATCGTCAACAAGACCGCGAATATCGGAATTATTTAGGAATTCTGAAACTTTTTGGGCATACTCGTTGTATTTTTCTGAAACTGGTAGGATAATAAATTGATCCGAAGCTAGCCAAAGCGGAAAATCACCGGCACAATGCTCGAGCAAAACGGCAACAAATCGTTCCATTGAGCCAAACGGCGCACGGTGAATCATTACGGGGCGATGTTTTTGATTATCGGCACCAACGTATTCCAATTCAAACCGTTCCGGTAGATTATAATCCACCTGAATTGTTCCCAGTTGCCATTCCCTACCCAATGCATCTTGCACCATAAAATCAAGTTTTGGACCATAGAAGGCAGCCTCGCCATATGCTACAACAGTTTCCAAGTTTTTTTCTTTGGCTGCCTCAATGATTGCCTGTTCTGCTTTTGCCCAATTTTCGTCTGTACCAATGTACTTGGTGGATTTTTCCTTGTCTCTAAGTGATATCTGCGCAGTAAAATTTTGAAAATCAAGTGTTTTTAACACATATAAAACAATATCGATGACATTTTTGAATTCATCTTTTACTTGTTCTTGCGTACAAAAAATATGCGCATCGTCTTGCGTAAAACTTCGCACTCGTGTTAACCCGTGCAATTCCCCTGATTGCTCGTAGCGATAGACGGTCCCAAACTCTGCAAAGCGCGTAGGTAAATCTTTGTAGGATCTAGGTCGCGCCTTAAATATTTCACAATGATGCGGACAATTCATTGGCTTTAAGTAAAACTCCTCGTTAGGATCGGGCGTTTTGATGGGTTGGAAAGAATCAGCACCGTATTTTTCATAATGGCCGGAGCAGACATACAATTCCTTATTCCCGATATGTGGCGTAATCACTTGTTGGTACCCAGCTTTTCGTTGTGCTTTCTTGAGAAAATTTTCCAAACGCTCTCGCAATGCCGCTCCTTTAGGCAACCAAAGAGGCAATCCTTGTCCAACCTTGGCTGAAAAAGTAAATAGGTCCAATTCCTTTCCTAATTTTCTATGGTCACGTCTTTTTGCCTCTTCTAATTTTTCTAAATAGGTAACTAGTTCACTTTGTTTTGGGAATGTTATGCCGTAAATTCTAGTTAACTGCTTATTTTTTTCGTCCCCACGCCAATATGCTCCTGCTATTGAGAGCAATTTTATCGCTTTAATAAATCCAGTGTCTGGGATGTGTGGCCCCCGGCATAAGTCGGTAAAATTTCCTTGCGTATAAAAAGTAATAGTGCCATCGGTCAAATCAGCTAATAATTCTAATTTGTAGGGATCATTTTTCTCAGTAAAATAGGCGATAGCGTCAACTTTCGACATCTCCTTTCGAACAAATGGGTTCTTCGCTTTTGCCAGTTCCTTCATTTTTTCCTCCACCAAAACAAGATCCTTTTCGGTAATACTTTGATCGCCTAAATCAACATCATAATAAAAACCATTTGCAATAGGCGGACCAATTGCCAGCTTAATTCCAGGGAAAATAAACTCCAAAGCTTCGGCCATTAAATGCGCAGAGGAATGCCACATGGTCGATTTCCCTTCCACATCATTCCACGTTACTAATTGAAGTTGACAATTAGTTGTAATAGAAAAACTGGCATCTTGAACGACATTATCAATTTTCGCTGCCAAAACATTACGTGCTAGACCTTCCGAAATACTTAAAGCTACATCCATTGCTGTGCTTCCTTTCGGATATTCACGTATGGAACCATCAGGCAAAGAAACTTGAATCATCTTATCATTTTTGGATTGCAAAGGTAAAAAATTACCTTGTTAATCTTAGCTTTTGCATAATAAACTATGATTTGTTTGCTGCCAATAAACGATGTAAATCAATTTGAATCGATCGAAGCGCCTCGTTTAGGTCGTTCTCTGCCATCTTTACATCAGGAAGTTCCGATGAAATATAATTCACAAAACTCCAAATTTCTATTACATCATCAACCCCAACATAGTAAGGCTTGTAAAAATTATTTGTTGAAACCAACAAAAATGATTTCGATTTTTCTAATTCATTAAAGATAATTTTGAAGACGATACCTTCATTTTTCGTTACCAAAATATACGATTTACCGGACTTAATGGTAGTCCAATCCTGCACAAATTCAGCAACAACGTAAGAACCATTCACAACTGGAGGCATGGAATCGCCACTAATTGGAAACGTTCTATATTTTTTGTGCTTAGAAAGAAAAGGTAATCGAATAGTTGGTAATTCACTGATGTATTCTACGTCAGCATAACCATTGGTATAACCTGCGCTTGCCTTTTGTGTTACTAATTCGATTAATTCGTCGTTGTTCTCATTGACCTTACTCGTTAAAATTCGCAAATTACTTCCCTCCGCTTTTTTTGTCCAATTGGCGTCGTAACTATTCCAATCTTTTTCGGTAAAATCTTGAAAAGTACTATTTAACAAAGCATCTACTGTTAATTTGTAATATTTACTTAGCGCCAATAAATTTTCGATATTCGGCTGCGCAACCCCATTTTCGTAACCGCTGTAGGTAGAACGATGAAACCCTAAATCAACAGCCACGTCCTCTTGTGACTTTCCAGAACGCTTTCTAAGCAGCTTTAAATTATCTCCAATTTTCATATACCAAATTTTAGTAAAATTAAAAAATAATCAGTTAAACGATTATTTTTTAATCAAAAAAGATAAAAAATTTCAACTAACGAATTATTTTAGCTGAATTAATGTGCCTGACTTAAGTTGATAATAAGAAACAGCATGGTTTTTATGGAGTTCGAGTACATCATTTTCGTAATACTTAATTTCATCATAGTTTCGTTGAATTAGTTCCTCTCCACTCAGCATTGAGATACCGTATCCATTTACGTCTTGCACAAGTAACAGCGAATCGCCGAAGACTAGGATTGACTTAAATTCCAAAGGTAATATCGCTATGCCCTTTGCAGAAAGTAATCCGAAACCTCCATTTTTTTCAACGATAAAAAGATTATTATTTACCTTTTCTACAAAATCGTAATCAAAAAGCGTTACTTCCTTGCCTTTTGGATTTATAAAACCCCATTTAAAATTCTTCATAACAGGAAACCAAGCACCCCATTCACCTACCCCATCATATGGCAAAGTCATAAGAACCTCTCCTAAATTGTTAATTAATAAAAACTTACCCTTTTTCTTTACCAGCAACGTTTTATCTTTAAACCTACCCACTTTGGAAAAATTAGGGAATTGTTCAAATTGTAAAGCAAGAATCAAATTCCCTTTTGCATCAATATATCCTATCTTATCTAACACCCTGACCATTGCCATTCCACCATTTAGAGGATAAATCTCATCATAAGATGCCAAAGTTCGCCACCTATTTTTCCCATCCAACAGGCCTTTTTTATCAGCCAACGAATAAACAAACGACGAATCAGTAAACACAATTAACTCGTCAAATTCAGCCGGAATTTCCATTTCTAGTGCTCGGTTTAGGTAACCTACCTTGTTATTTAAACTAACCCGAGCTAGTCTGCCATCAAAAGGAATAATGTCATCAAAAAACAAATCACTTTGGCACTTATTTTCGGTATTGTAAATTCCAAAGAGCCCATTTTTCTTGGCATACAACAAACTATCGTTTAACCACCCTAGTTCGTCGTATTCTAACGGAAAAGCAAAATCTCCATTTCGATCTATTAGACCAAAAACATGATTGCGTTCAACGATTGACTTCCCAAGGTGAAAATCTTCCATGTAATCGAAGGAAAAGTCAACAATAACCTTATTTCTTTTATCGATTGCCCCATATTTCGAAGATGAAATTACGACAGCCAAACCCTCGTTAAAAGAATTCACGTGCTCGTATTCAGCTGAAATAACAAGCTCACCACTTTCGTTCATAAAACCAAACTTCCCATCCTGTTGATTTGGATAGTAAGTTAACTTAAAGCGCATAATTTCGTTATCTATTTCTTCCATAAAGGGATAATCATAAAAAGACAGTTTAAATTGTTCCAAGCGCAAATTCGAATAATCCTTCATAAATATTTGAAATACTTTTCGCCATGCTTCATTGACGTTACGATTCTTCGGAAAATGACGAACAAAATAAACCCATTCTTCAAGGCTATTTTTTGCTGTAAAACGTTGAAATAACTCATCTTCGACTACTGAAACAAATGAATTCGTGGGGTAGTATTCCAAAAAGCGTTCTAAGTCTTCCATGCTTCCTGAGCCTGTATTTTCTTTATATTGACAAACATTTAACGAATCGTTCGCCGCTGAAAACAACTTTGAATCAGGATAAGATTCGATAAAATTCGCAAATGCTTGTGCCGTATTCGATAAAACAGCAGTTGAAAAGGCCAAAGAGTCCCTTAAATCAATCGCAGCAGGAATTAACTCAGACCAAGGATGATTTATTAAAAAATCCTTAACCGATTCAAGTGTTGGCGATTTTGTTAAGCGATTGTAAATCAGACGACTCAGCGCTATTTTTGTAGTTTTAATCTGGAGTGAATCACACTGGTATTTAATTAATTTCAAACGACTTTTGGAATTCAAACGTTCAAATGATTGCTCACAAATTAAAATATATCGAAAACTTGAGTCGATGTTGTACATACCGGGCGACAAATAAAACTTGGTTAAACCGAATGCAGCGGCAGCATTATCTTTTTTTAATCCCTTACTAAAATGATGCAAAGCATAAGAATAATTTGAAGCAGCTAATTGCTTAAAGCCTTTTTTAATATGCCCTGCAAAGACGCAAAACGCGAAAGAAATGGTCAGTATCGAAATAACTATTCTACTCATAGCTGTATTAGAAAGTAAAAGTAGCTAAAAACAGCAACCTTAAAAAACGAAGTTAGGGAGAGATTGAGTAAATTCGTTGAAGTAAAATGACTGTAAGTTGATAGAAAAGAATCCGAAATACTTTTATTCAAGCGCTGATTTTCAACAATTATTGTTTTTGGAGAAGCATGTAGAAACCATTAAATCCGAACTTTTAAATTTAATTGCCTCTGATCGTGAACTTTGGCTAACTACTTTCCCTGATTATGTAGACTCAGGCGAGACCGATGCATGGCAAGTATTTAGTTTCCTTTTTTTTCAAATGAAAAATAGCCCAAGTGGTTTAATGTGTCCAAAAACGAGTGAAATTATCCAACAGATACCCGAACTAATTTCCTGTGATTTTTCCCGTTTGAAGAAAAAAACACACCTACTGCCACACAAAGGATATTCTAAAATGGTGCTTCGCTGTCACCTACCATTAGTTATTCCCAAACATAATACCTGCAGACTACGCGTTGAAAATGAAACACAACATTGGGAGGAAGGCAAACTACTCATTTTCGATGATTCTTATGAGCACGAGGCTTGGAATGACAGCGACGAAGATCGATTTGTTCTCCTGTTTGATATACCAAACCCTCTGTGGGCTTATTCTGCTGAGGAGATTTCCCGTTACAAAATTGAACACCTCGACGATCCCTTTTTACTCCAATTCGCCACAAAAGAAGAGTGGATGATCGCGTTTGAACACCGGCAACTTCCCAGCGATCGCATTACCTTTCAACACATCGATTAATTTCGGCTAAATTATTGGCAGCTTTCTTTCCAACCAAACTAAGTGGTGCATTAACCTGGCTTATTTTACATAAAGTTTTGTTTAGTCGAGCGGTTTTTTCGAGGAAATTTTCTTTCGATAGCGACATCCTAACTACTTTTTCATCTTGGAATTCGATTTTGTAGCCCAATTGCTTATTGTAGGAAACAGCCGCCTTATTTTCAGTTCTAACATTCACCACAGACTTTGTAAAAGTTAGTTTTATAAAAATAAAATTAAGTAGACAGAGAGAAGCCATCACACTAGCCCAAGAATCCAAAAAAGCAAATTCACCAATAAAGATCCCCCCTTCTCCAAATTGCTCCTTTTCGGTAACATTTTTAGCATGAATAAGCCCCACATTTATACCCAAGTATTCGATTACAAAATAATAATTGCTCGCATTATTGATAGACTCAAACCATATAAGCTGGTCATTTTCATTGAGTAACTCCTGATAAAACATATTTTGTCGAACGTGCGCACTGTTTCTCCAATTTAAAATCATGGCTAAATGTTCCCTTTGAACACGAATCAATCGGACGTCAAATTGCGCTACTATTAACACACCTCTTCAGCTACGTGATAAATGGGTTTTTGATTTATTTTCAGTAAGAGATGGCGCAAGTACAAGGCGATAACACCTATACCTGTAATTATTACGCCAGTAGAAAATAAAATACTTACAATCAATGAAGTATATCCATCTACTTCAATCTTATTAAAGTACTTTTTATACATAATAAAAACGCCAAAAGCGAAATTAATCGAGGCTAAACACGTTCCAAAAAACGTTACTATACGCAGTGGAATTTCAGAGGAAAAAAGCATTAAATTTAAAGTAGTCAATAACAAACGAGGTAATTTATACCTGCTTATGGAAGAGGAGTTATCACTTCGAACTACGGGTACGAAGAAGATGGCATTCGTGTACCAGAGAATCAATTCGTCAATAAAAGAAAAATGGTGATTTGCTTTGACCATTGCTTGCGCCAACTCCCCATTTATTAAGCGAAAACTACTGCCCTTCCCCCTATTTTTTCCGTTCAACCGAGACAATGCGCGGTACCCTTTTTTAAGTGTGGCAATAAGAAATTTATCATTGGATTTAAACGTGCCATAAACCACTGAAGCACCAGTAGACTTTTGACATGCTATTAATTTGAGTGCTTCAACAGGGTGAATTTCCCTATCATCATCGAGCGTAATAATATATTTTCCTTTCGCATATTCAATTCCGCATAACGTTGCCGGATGTTGCCCAAAATTCATAGATAATCGCAAGGCTTTAACACATTTAAATTTTTGGCTTAATGCCAGTAGTGTTACCCAAGTTTCATCCGTACTACCGTCATCAACTATTATTATTTCGTAAGAGTTCGCATCAAAAACAGCCTGAATAGCACCACATATGTGCGCTAAATCTTTGGCATTATTGTATGTGGGAATAACAAAACTATAATCAACCATCTATTTTATACAAATACGAATTTACACTAAAAGCATTATTTTTTGTTTGTCAAAAGTAATCCACCATCCAAGTTAATTACGGATCCAGTGATCCAAGACGCTTGCTTACTTAATAAAAAGGCAACTGCATTTGCCACATCAATAGGATTACCAATTCCCAATGGATACGAATTAATCATTTCCTGTAATTTATCTTCGGACAGTGCGCGTTGCGTTTGAGCAAACATTTCTGTTTTAACCAACCCAGCAGAAACACAATTTGAACGAATACCCTTTGAAGAAAATTCCAAGGCAATAGAACGCGAAAAAGACTCCAAAGCAGCTTTTGACGCAGCGTATAAACTCCCGCCAACATACGGATGATGCGCTGAAACCGAGGAAATAAAAACAAACGATGCTGGATTATTCACTTTTTTTAATTGCATTAACTTAGCGGTTAAAAGACAAGCACTATCAAAATTAATAGCGAACATATTTCGCAGGTGTTTGAGTTGTAAATACTTAATCGGGTAAGGTGCAATAACACCTGCACAGTGCACCATACCATCGACACCAGGCATAGAAGACACTAGCGCCTCCAACTCACTTTCAACTGTTAAATCAGCCTGAATGACCGTAGTTTTTTCATTCATTTCTGCAGCGATATGCAACAATCTTTCCTGATTTCTTCCGGTAATGATTACTGAAGCACCCAAATCAGCAAGTAATTTGGACACTGCTGAACCAATTCCAGCAGATGCACCCGTAACGAGAAAAGTTTTTCCATTAAAATCAATCATACGTTAAAAACTTTGTAGTAACATGCTTAGTTTTCAAAATTACAGATGCCCACGAAAAACCGACACCAAAACCACAAAATAAAAGTTGAAGCTCTTTGGTCAATAAATCTTGTTTCATTTCACTACAAAGCGTCAAAGGAATTGAGGCAGAGCTCGTATTTCCATACTTACCAATAGAACTTGGAAACTTATCAACAGGCAAGTGGAATTTCCTTCTGAGCGAATCAGTAATTAATTGATTAGCCTGATGCAGCACAAAAAAATCAATTTTATCTATACTTATATTAGCTAATTCGAGCGTATTATTAATGGAATGAGGAACATTTTTTAATGCAAAATTAAAAATGGCCATGCCATCAATTGCAAGATACTTTTTAGACCTAACAATATCCGTTGAGGGCTCACTATTGGCACTATCATCATTTTGATAAGGCATTCTCGAATGTCCTGCTTCAATGATAATTGCACTGGCGCCACTGCCGTCGGTACCAGCATCAAAGTACCAATCATTCGCCGAGTCATCAAACTCCAATAAGGTAGCTGATCCCGCGTCTCCAAATAATGGATAAGCTGATTTATCTTGAATATGTGTAGATACTGTTGACTTATCGCCTGCCAACAACAATACCTTTTTCACTGAGCCATTTTGAAGGTATTGTCCAGCGAGCATTAGTCCATAGACATAACCCGAACACCCAAGACTTACATCAAATGCCATACAATTAGTAGACAAACCTAATTTATCTTGTAGAATTGCCGCTGTAGCGGGCAAAAAATAATCAGGTGATTGCGAAACAAAAAGCAACAAATCGATTTCCTCTCGACAATTAAAATCCCTTACTAAATCACTTGCCGCTTTGAAGCAAAGATCTGAACAAGTAACTGTTTTTGACGCAATACGTCGCTCTTTAATTCCCACCGTTTTCTCAAACATTTTTGCCTCCTCTGCAGAAAAATAAGCATACTCACTTGTTTTTTCAACAAATGAAGGAACTGTAGCATATACAGCCTTAATACCAACCTGTTTAATCGTTAATTTCGCCACTGGCAATTTTTGAATTCACAATGTTGAATAAGTCCTCAATTGTTGAGGAACTTTTTAATTCTTCGCCGTTTAGTAACACCTTGTAATGATGGTCAATTAGCGCAACAAAAATTAGCGCGTGCATACTACTCCACCCGTCCATTTCTCTATAACAGCTTTCCGGCTTTAAAGAATTGGGCGTAACTTCGTCAAACTCATTTTCGATAATCCGGATAAAATCAGTTATTTCCACGTATCAAAAATACATTATTTTTCTTCAAGACAACTTAATTAACTCCAAATGATAATTGTTCCGGCCCAAGCATATCCTGTTCCAAAACCAAGAAGCATTATTTTATTTCCCGGTATAAATTTACCTTCCTCATTTGCTTTTTCTAACGCAATCGGAATAGAACAAGAAGCCGAGTTACCAACTTCAGTAAAATAGTTTATAAATTTTTCCTTAGGGATGGCACATTTACGTTGAAGTGATGTGAGTATAACTTCACTTGAATGATGAAAGACAAAGTAATCTATTTCTTCAAATTGCATTGCATTTTTCATCAGAATATCATTTACTAACTTGGGTACTTTATCGAGCGAAAAACGCAATATCTCTAAACCGTTCATTGCTAGTCTTCCGTTAGGTAGACTCGGATTAGTTTTTATCCAATCACTATCCAAAGGAGAGCGCGTACCACCTCTTAGAATATTTAAATTCTTAAACCCTTTCCCATCGGTACCAAAAACGAAATTTTTTATCCTTTGATTTTCATCACTTTCAATTAAACATGCTACCCCTGCATCACTAAAAAGTAGCTTAAAATCGAGATCGTCCTTATGAATTGCCTTTGAAGGTATTTCACCTAAAAGAAATAAAACAGTTGTTGCATTTCCAGCATGAATAAGCGCATTAGCAACACTTAAACCATAAACAAAGCCCGCACAACCAAATGGGAGATCCAAAATTCCACATTTCTCAGAAAGTCCTAATCGATGATGTAGAACACTTGAAGTGGTAGGAGAGAAATAATCAAGTCCTTGGGTGGAATACAACAAAAAGTCAATTGATGCTTTATCACTATTTGGGTACTCATTAAACAAAATATTAGCCGCCTTAAATGCTAAGTCAGAACCGACCTCGTCAATGGAAACAACACTTCGTTTTGACGCATATTTCGTTGCTATATCGGCATTATTTTCAGTATCAAAACCTGCGACATTATTTGAAGGAAGATAGTAGCTAATTTTATTTATTTGTGCCATGTAGACCTATTAATGTGAAGTGTTATTTGCAATATTAAAAATAACCCAAGTAAATGTAATTTTATTTGAATTATTTTTGGCAACTTTACAAAAGCTGGATCGTCAAAACTTAAAAACAAATGAGTAAAATATATTATTTTTTAATTTTTTTAATTGGTTGTAGCTTCTCAATGAAAGCGCAAAACAACCTACAGAATTCTAGAAAAGACATTGGTAAACAAGCCGTTATTATTGGCACTCCCACTGCAATAGTTACCAATGAATCAACTCCCTACGTACATTTTTGGAACTATTTATTCGATGACAAAAAAATGAAATCTTTTTTCATTGACGAAAAAATTCCAAGTAGTTTTCCGCTTTACGATCAACTAAAAACATTCGAAGAAAATAAAGCAATTGCAAAAAAATGGGGTTCAAAAAATAAAAATTTAATAAAAAAAGACGTTAGAAAGAAACTAAACCATTGATGAAGAAATCCACCCTCTTTTTCGTACTGTTTTTAATCTTTACCAATACAATGTTTGTACACGCTCAGTGTAACGGAGCTTCCCCGTTCTGTACTGGAACCAATTACAGTTTTCCTAATACTACCAACGTAGCAAACTTAGGCACAGTAGGGTGCTTGGGTACTACCCCAAACCCAGTATGGTACTTCATGGAAATCGATCAGAATGGTCCCATGACATTCGGTATTAGTCAATCCACTGCCGGAGGATCAGGAATAGATGTCGATTTTGCTTTGTGGGGTCCATTTACTTCCCTTGCAGCTGGGTGTGGAGGAAGCACATTTCCAGGTGGTAGCCCAATTGACTGCAGTTATTCTCCAAGCCCTACAGAAACTGCTTCTATTCCAAATGCACAAATTGGGCAATTCTACATTTTATTATTAACAAATTTTTCAAATCAAGCAGGGACCATTTCGTTTTCGCAGACGGGTGGCAGTGGTTCGGCAGATTGTTCTTTTGTTTGTGGTGTAACTGGATTCACCGCTATACCAAGTGCTTGCAACCCTGCTACAAATACGTATGGAGTTTCGGGTACCTTATCCATTACCAATCCACCGGGTTCGGGCACTTTAACAATTGCAAATAGTTGTGGCGGTTCACAGGTATTCAATGCACCGTTTTCAAACACGATAAATTATAGTTTTCCCGGGCTACCTTCCAATGGCAATTCATGTACCGTATCTACAAGTTTTTCTGCAAATGCGAATTGCAACACCCTTCAAACGTATACAGCTCCCGCTTCATGTACGGGAGGCAGTCCTTGTTCGTTTGGTAATTTTACTGGAAACATAACCAATTGTAACGCTGTAACCAACCAATATACCATTACAGGTTCCATTAACTACACCAATGCGCCTGCAACGGGCACACTTACCCTAACCAATTCGTGTGGTGGTTCACAAGTATTTAATGCGCCATTTGGATCAAGCTCTAACTTTACTTTTACTGGTCCAGCAAACGGCATCAATTGTGTCATCTCGGCAGCATTTTCTGCTAGTCAAAGTTGCACCGCCACTCTAACCTACGCAGTTCCACCTGCTTGTAATTGCAGTGCAACGATGGGTACATTTACAACGAATTTAAGTCCAATGCCAACCATTAATAAAATTTGTTATGGTGATTCAATTTCCATCTTAACAAACAATGATTTTTCTGTTCCCTCCGAATTAATTGGTTCCACTGTACCCGGTTCACCTACATACGATCCAATAGCGCCACCCTACGATCCTGGCATTGTTTGGTTGGCTTATTCTTGCCCACCAACAGTATCCTTAACCCCGCAACAAGCAAATACCTCAGGACTAGATATACCAGATGATCCTTGTTTAGTTTCTATTGTTACTGGAAGCGGAAATTTACTTGATTTGAACGATTTAAGTTTTATTAATTCATTTCCAGCTGGAACGTTTACCAACAATACCGTTTACTTTGTACCCTTAACCATGTACAGTATACAAACTGGTACATATAGCTACGTCACGTTACCTGCTTTACAGTGTTTTGATATGGGAGATCCTATCGCAGTTCAATACCTTCCAGAAATCATAGCAACGAGTACATCCAATTGTGCAAATGGCACCGCTACAGTAACATTTACTGGTGGCTCACCACAACTTAACGGCACTTCATTCACTGCAGATGTGCCTTCTTTACTTCCTGCAACAGCCAATTTTGTAACAAGTAATTGTTTAAATGGCGGTACAATGATAATAGATGGGTTGACCGTATCCGGTCCATACTCTTTTTCAGTGGTAGATGATAACGGGTGTCAATTTGACTTCGTAGGGGCTTATGTTGGTGGAGAAGCTGCAGGAATAAGTTATCCTGACGATATCTACTGTCAATCAGATATTGATCCAATAGCAACGATCACAGGAACACAAGGCGGTACAGTAACAAGTGGCCCTGGATTGGTATTAAATCCTTCAACTGGAACAATTGATTTATCCAATTCAATTGTGGGATCCTATTTAATAACCTACACTACTGCAGCAGCAGTTTGCCCTGGAATTGCGACTTTTAACCTTGCTATTTCTCCTAGTCCAGCTGTCGATGCCGGAGAAGATTTAACTGTTTGCTTGGGGAATTCTATTTTATTAAATGCTTCAGGAGCTGCAGGCTATGTTTGGAGCAACGGCGCAAACAATGGCATGTCCTATTTACCGGGTGTGGGAGAAAATGAATACATTGTTATTGGTACGAACAGCGAGGGTTGTATTGGTACGGATACCATTAAAGTTACCGTGTTAGAAGAATGTTATGACCAAGAAATTATATTTTGGGTTCCAAACACTTTTACACCCGATGGAGATCAATTCAATCAAACTTTTAAGCCCGTCATGCACTCTGGGTTCGATCCATTTGACTATGAATTCTTGATATTTAATCGTTGGGGTGAATTAATTTGGGAATCGCACAATGTTGCCTTTGGATGGGATGGTTCATACAACAAAGGAATGAAGTCGCCAGACGGAATTTATACATGGAAGTTAACCTTCAAGACTATGAACAACGACGAAAAGTTAATGCGTGTTGGTCACGTTACTATGCTACGTTAAAAGTAAACTTCTCTAAGTTAACTTATCACTAAAAACTTCTTTGAACTTCTCTAACTTGGGTTTCACAACCATTTGACAATATTGGTTTTGAGGATTTTTTTGAAAATAATCATGGTGATAATCTTCCGCAGGATAAAATATGGTAATAAGTTCAATAGTCGTTACAATACTTCCCTCCCACACTTTATTATTTTCCAAGTTGGTTTTGGTTGCTTCCACCATTTGTTTTTGTTCTTCCGAGTGACAAAAAATGGAAGATCGGTATTGCGTTCCGATATCATACCCCTGTCTATTTAATTGAGTTGGATCATGAATCCACCAAAATAATTCTAATAAGTCGTTAACACTTATTAATTCCTCGTCGAATGTCACTTCTACCACTTCTGCATGACCAGTTTTACCTGAGCAAACTTGTTCATAGCTCGGATTAGAAGAAGAACCACCGGTATAACCAGGGATAGAGGAAATAACGCCCTTTAGCGAACGAATAGACGCATCTAAACACCAAAAACAACCAGCACCTAATGTAATTTTAGAACTCATTTCTTAGGGATAAAATTTAATGAAGCAGAATTAACACAATAACGCATGCCTGTAGGTTTAGGCCCATCATCAAAAACATGACCTAGGTGAGCGTTACAATTTGCACAAAGAATTTCAAAACGAACCATACCAAAAGAATCGTCTCTTTTTTTTAATACATTTTTTGAATCTATCGCATTATAGAAACTTGGCCATCCAGAACCAGAATCATATTTTGTTTCGCTCTCAAACAAAGGCTTATCGCATCCTACACAAACATAGATTCCTGCCTCGTGGTGATCGACGTATTTACCGGTAAAGGGCTGCTCTGTGCCACCATCTCGAATAATGTAACACACATTTTCAGGCAACATTTTTTTACCATACGACACGAGACTATCACTCGACGATTTAGTATTTACTTTACTTTTCTGTCCAAATGAACAAGCGGTAAGTAATAAGATGACCATAAAATAAATGATTTTCATTTTAGCATTTTTAAGTGGTTAATTCGGCGTTATTATCATTAAAAAAATATTTTCTTACTAGGAAGTGTCCAAGATAAATTAAAGGTGTTAATAAAATGGCAATTATTAGCTTTAACGTATAATTAGTAGGTGCAACAGTTAAAAAATCGGAGAATGCCATTTTACCGGGGAGAACAAAACCAATATACAAAACGATGAATGAGTCGAATAACTGAGAAATAACGGTACTTCCTGTGCTCCTCATCCAAATATATTTATTCCCAGTTCGCGACTTGATAAACTTAAATAATGTAGCATCAAGTAATTGCGAAATCAAGAATGCGACAATACTACCTACAATTACCATTTGCGCCTGACCAAAAACCAATAGATAAGATTTATTATCCGAAAGACTTGAATTGGGCAATTCAACGGCCGGCAGCAGCAAGGAAAACCCCACTACGATGAAACAATAAAAAATTAACCCGGCAGTAATCCATGAAAGACGCCTCACGTAAGATGCACCATAAAATTCATTTATTAAATCGGTGAGTAAAAAAACAACTGGCCAGGGCAAAATACCCACAATGGTTACGAAAGGACCCATTTTAAGCGAACCAAGCCGAAGCACAAGTGGGATTTCTATTAATTTGTTACTAATTAATTCAGCAGTAACGGCATTTGTAATAAATAAACCAGCTAAGATTATAAAAAGCCAATGTTTTCTATTAAATACGAGCGTAATTGCCATTTTTATTTAACACTTAGTTAAATTAATTGTTTAGTCTTTTTTGTAGGTCTCGTAATCCAACCTTTTAGCTTTGATATACCTGGCAATGTAGTACTTACTCGTTTTAAAATTATTTATTTTCACACCAGCATTAGACGAATGAATGAAATTAATTGCATCTGGTGTTACCTCAACAACCATGGCTACATGGCCCACGGTAGTAGATTTGGGATTAGACCCTTTGAAAAATAGTAAATCTCCCGGTAAAATATTTTCTAATTTAATAGTTTCCCCTAACTCAGCTAAATTATAACTTGTTCTCGTTAAAGAAAAACCAAAATTCCCAAAAATATAATTTATAAATCCCGAGCAATCAAAACCTGAGGGCGTTGTTCCTCCCCAATGATAGGGAGTACCAATAAACGTTTTAGCATAAGATATAATAGAATTTATTCGTTCGCTTTGCTGTTTATTAAAAACTGGTAAAGTTGGATCTGTGGGGGAAATTGTAGCACCTACCGGATTTTGACTCCACCCTTTTAATGAAAAACTAAGCAGTGTAATAAAAAAAAGTAGTGTTTTAAGTTTCATTCTATTGCTACAAATGCTAATTTATAACTATTTTCGGAAATAATTCATATGAATAATGGCAAAAATTGAAATTAAGTCGCTTACAAAGCTATACTATTCAATTGGTGAGGTTGCAAAATTATTAGATGTAAATGCTTCATTACTAAGATTTTGGGAAAGAGAATTTGAATTATCGGTAGCAAAAAAGAACAATAAAGGGAATAGACTTTATGCTATTAAAGAAATAATTGAAATCAACACGATTCATGAACTTGTAAAAGTGCAAGGATATACTATTGAAGGCGCAAAAATAGTGCTAAAAGAGAATAAATCTGGCAAGCAAAAGACAACTACTCCATCAATTCGGATTGGTGATGCAGAAATAATAGTAAGATTAGAAAGAATCAAAGAAATACTCCTTGGCTTCAAGCGTTAAAGCATCTTCCTTTTCAGAAACGGAAAAAATCGAGGTACTGATTGCTGATAATTCGCGTATTCAGGGTATTTACTCGCTGATATAGCCTCTGAGAAATCAGAACTTCCTTTGAAAAGAACAATTAATAAAGTGGCACCTACCACAGACCAGTTCAACCATTGACCGGTTGCATTTACACTGAAGAAGTAAAATACCACCCAAATTGCTTGTTCCATGGCATAATTGGGATGCCTAACAATACCCCAAAGTCCGGTATGCACGAATCCTTTCTGGTATTCCCCAAGCGCTTCACCAGCAGCCAACCTTCTGTGCTTTTCTGTTTGAAAAACGAACTGTTGCTTATCGGCAACAAATTCGACAGCTACACAAACAAGATAACTAAAAGCTAATAAAAAGTCTATGTAATTAAGCGGTGCTTTCGACCCAACTGCTGCTAAAATAGGAATAGTAGTTAGAAAAATCAACATATTTTGATAAGCGCAAATAAAGAATAAATTAAAAAGCATCCAAACAAAGCGATTATTAAACCCAGGTTTTTTTCTAAGCACCTCCCAACGGTAATCCTCCTCTCCTGCCCAGAACTTCCAAGTGTATGCCCCACGACGAGCGAAATTATAGGTTAAACGAAGCGCCCAAATTGTTACCACGATGGCCATTAGCACCATACGATCATTCCATCCTGCAAGGTAAGTCATATCCCAAACATAAATAGCCGGCACAATACTCCATAATTTATCCACTTGTGAATTATTTCTACTCAGTTCGCCCACCACAAAACAATAAGCGATCACACCGCCTACCAACCAAATCATGTGATCAAACAAGATCGAATTTTGAAGCGTAGTAAGTGGCGTTCCAAAATAGAAGCTAATCAGTGGTAAAACCACCACCGTAAAAATCAATAATAAAATGGTACCCAACATAACACAACAATTTAATTAATACCCTGCTTTTGCTGCATCGTAAGGCATAAAAGTGCCCGAAGCAATTGCAAGTAGCTGTTCATCTTGATTTCGAACTTCAGCAAACATAACAATAATTTTTTTTCCATTTTTAATGACCCTAGAAATTGAAACTAGTTCATCCGAGAGTTTGGCCGCTTTTAGAAAATTAACTTTCATTTCGATTGTTGCCACCACTTGATTTTTATCAAAAACTAGCGACAAGGCTCCTACTCCCATTGTTGCATCGAGTAGCGAGGCAATACACCCCCCATGAGCAGAAAAAGGAGTTGCCATGTGACTTTCATTCACAGACAATAAATAATTTACTTTTCCGGGTGCAAGAATAGTGAAGCGCATTCCCACTAATTTACCAAAATTATTTCCGTTAATGTATTGTTCAATTAGGTTCATTCTTGCTGTTGTTTTGTTTCAAAACTAAGTTGCCTTCTTTGTTCAAAAGCCTATAAATCAATTCATGTAAAGTAACAGAACAAGAAGAAAATTCAGCTGCTTTTACCCAAACTGAAATGGCAACAGCAGCATTTTTTTCATTAATTGAGGTCACTTCCACAGTTGGAATAGTATCTTTCACAACCATACTATTTTCTGATAGCAATTCCTCTACTTCTTTACGCAAGATGTCCATGTTTTTACCAAACCCGACCAACACATTCACCACCAATTTTCGTTTATTTTCTTTGGTAAAGTTGATAATCGTTCCATTAATTAAAGGACCATTTGGAAGAATAATAACTTTATTGTCATCCGTCAAAACGTAGGTATTAAAAATAAGTATATCAGTGACTAGACCTTGTATGTTTTGAGCAAGGATAGTGTCATTTACTTTGAACGGCTTTAAAACAAGAATCATTATCCCTCCGGCAAAATTGGACAGGGTTCCAGAAAAAGCCAAACCAATGGCGATTCCAGCGGCACCTAGCACTGTTACAAAGGAAGTGACGGCAATTCCTAATTTTGCCATTGCTGTGAGGGTAAAAAATAGTTTTCCAGAAATAACTGCTAAACTCGAAAGGAAGGTAACCAGACCTTTATCCGTTTTATTTTTGGTAAGTATTTTTTCGATAAATTTTCCCAGCATGTTTGTAAACCAAAATCCGAGAAGAATAATTAGCGCACTAAGCACAAGATTCCATGCTAACTGATTTAAAAAATCAATTAATTCCGCCGTGTTATACCCTAAAAAGGTAAGTGCATTATTCTTAATTTTGTTCACTTATTTGTATTGGTGCTCAAAAATAATAATTTCATTTCAACAAAATGACCATTTCTCCTTCCGAAGTCCTCTTAGCTGGTCAAGTAAAATTATGGCGAAGGTATTTTTCTGTTGAAAAAAGTCTTGAGTACTTTGACCAGCTCAAACAAATAAGCACCTTAAAACAAGGATACGTTAAGATTTATGGAAAAACGTATCCAACACCGAGACTCGAATCGTTTCACGCATATGAAACAGTTAGTTATACTTATTCAGGACAACAAATGCAATCCGCACCCTTAGCAGATCTTTTAGCTATTTTATTAAGAGAAACAGCGGTGATTACTGAAAAACAATTTAATTGTGCCCTTGTCAACTTTTACAGAGACGGTAACGACTCAAACGGCTGGCATGCCGACGATGAAAAAGAACTGGGTAAAAATCCTATCATTGCATCGCTTAGTTTTGGTGCCACTCGAAAATTTAAACTTAGGAATAATGCCACAGGTGCTGTAATCGACCTACAACTGGAGGATGGCGATCTTTTATTAATGGATGATAAAATGCAAGTGGAATGGAAACATTGTATTCCGAAAGAACCTCGAATTTTGGACTCACGTATCAACATCACCTTCAGAAATATCCTGCCTATTCAAAACAAGTTAAGCGAAGGTGGAAAGGTGAACGATAATAAATAGAATTTAACTCAACAGCACCCCTTCCTTAAGCGAGCAGGGCGTTACAATAATCCTCGTGGCAACTAACTTATTAATTATCCAACGTGTTTTTATGGCAGCAATAGGTGCTAATTTTTTTCTTATATCGATGATGTGTTGGTGTTCTTTCCTTACTGCATAAGTGGAGAAAATTACTTCCTCTAAAATGTTTTTAAAAAGTGACATTTCAATTTCTTGGGATTCAAATGAGTTCGGAAAAGGTTTGCAATAAATCATTTCATAAAAAGTTTCAAAACTTCCTGCTGCACCAATTAAAATGGGAGTTTTGATCGCCTCTACAAAACTTCCGGCGTGATCATCCAAATATTTTTCTATATTTTTAATTTCTTCATCACGCAAAGGATCGGACAGTTCAAATAGCTGATAAATGCGTGATATTCCGATATTAAAAGACATCAAATCAATAATTCCATGCTGATCGGCAAAGATAAATTCAGTGCTTCCTCCACCAATATCCATAATTAGCGATGGCTCAGAAAAAGAATGTGCGGACGCAATTCCCTGGTAAATAAAATTAGCCTCTTGAATTCCATCAATGATAGTGATGTTAATTTGATGAAGGGCATTTGCCTTTTGAATTAAGTCAACACCATTAGTAGCACCTCGAATTGCTGACGTTCCCATTGCGCGAATTTCAACTACACCGTAATTAACACAACTTTCTTTAAATCTTCCCAAGCAATCCAAAGCACGTTGCAATGCGTCGGGTGCAATAAAACCTTCATTTATCCCCCCCTTTCCGAGCATCACTCCCTCTTTTTCTTGATGAATAAGAGTTAACTTCCCATCAATTACATGGCAAATCGACAAACTAAAGGTATTCGTCCCCAAATCAATAGCAGCAATAATCATCCTAAGTTTTTTTTAACCATTGAAAAATGTTTCGCCATGTCAAGCGATGCCCCGAACTTAAAATTCCATTTTTAAATAATCTTGCAGCCACTTGTAAAAAAAATAAAGCATTTGCCACTAATAAAAAGAGTGAAAAAACAAGCTGAAAAAATCCGCTAGTAGAAAGTCCATTAGAAACCTTAATCAAGGCAACCATTGCAGCTGTAAATGGGAAGTAAGTAAAAAATACCGCCATCGAGGACTCTGGCGCATATATTGTTTGAAATCCAGCATAAAAAGATAAAAGTAGCAGAAGGAAAATCGGAATAATAAACTGTTGTCCATCGCTTTCTGAACCTGCAGTTGCGCCAACAGCCATGAAAAATGCAGCATAAAAGAAATAAGATGCGAGAAAAAAAATAAGAAAAACAGGAATCATAACCCCATAATTAATTCGATGATAAATTAAGTCAATAAATGCATTGTAGCGCGTCAGCGATGAATTAGCAAGAATGTCATTTTTCACTGATTCGGCGTATTGTAGACCCTTGTAATTTTCAGCATCAAAAATATCTAAGAAAACAAACTCCTTAAAAATCAATAGGCCGATGACAATAACGAAAGACCAAATCATTAACTGCAAAAAAGCAGCTAATCCAATTCCCATTATTTTACCGAGCATCAATTCCTTAGATCGCACACTGGCGAGTAACACTTCCACTACCCGATTACTTTTATCTTTAGAAGTACTGCGAAGAATCGTCATTCCAAAGAAACCAATAAAAAACAAAATTAGTACGCCAAAAAATACACCTACCCATCCTTTTTCGCTTTCCGCCTGATTTTTAGGATCGTAAACATCGAGAAAATCAACGTTTAAAGGCTGCTTTATTTGACGGTATTTATCGATACTTAAATCTGTAAATTGATCGATCATTTGCTCTTCTAGTCGTCGCTCCAACTCAAACTTAAGTTTTATTTTAATGTCGGTAGACGGACGCTCACGGTAAAAAAGCTTCACTGTTTTATTGCTAAGTATTTTCTCGTTAATCTCCACAAACGCGTCAAATTCACTAAAGCGACTCCCATCTCTAAACGCCTTGTAATCCAAATAAGTGGTATAAAAAGAATAGTTGATCGACTTCGTTTGATTAGACGTTATTTTATTATCAAACAAGTTTGTTGGGTCAGCTATGAGCACATTAATTGACTTTTTCCCTTCATCGCCAAACTTCAATAAAAAATAAGTAAATACAAGTATAATCAGTGGACCAATAAGCAGCATCCATTGATACGATTTACTTTTCCATCGTTCCAAAAATTCGCGCGAAGCAATCAACCAACTATTCCTCATTTTTCACCTCCTCTTTTGCTATCAAATCCAAGAAAACCTCTTGCATAGTTGGCAGCCGTCTTTCGATTGACTCCAAAATTAACTTATCCATTAAATTTGTTGCTAAGTCGTTAAAAGTACGTTTTCCACGTTGCCTAACGATAATTTCGTAGCGATTTTCACCAATTTCTCGCGAATCAATGAGTTCAAATTCTGTCCATAGCGCATTAGCCAGCGCAATCATATTTCCACCAAAGCGCACGACAAACTCGCCGTTAGTTGATTGTTCCCTTAAACTACTTACCTTTCCGACAGCAATTAAATTTGATTTGTGCAAGAGCGCAACGTCATCACAAATTTCCTCGACACTTTTCATATTGTGGGTGGAGAGAATGATTGTTTTTCCTTCGTCGCGCATACTTTTCAATTCATTTAAAATCAAGTCAACATTTAGCGGATCAAAGCCAGAAAGCGGTTCATCAAGAATTAGGTAAGTTGGTTGATGCACAACGGCTGCTATAAACTGAATTTTTTGAGCCATTCCTTTCGAAAGCGCTTCAATATTGGTTTTCGCCCACGAGGCAATATCAAATTTATCGAGCCAAAATTGAGCACTACGCTTCGCATCTTGTTTAGTCATTCCCCTAAGTCGCGCCAAAAAAACCAAGGTATCGATTACATTCATTGATTTATACAAACCTCTTTCTTCGGGCAGGTAGCCAAAATCTTTCCAATGCGCGTTATTAAGTAATTTCCCATCTACCTGAACATTCCCTTTATCAGCGACCAGAATTTGATTCAAAATCCTGATAAGTGTTGTTTTACCGGCACCATTAGGACCTAGTAATCCATAGATTTGGCCTGTATTTATGGACAAAGAAACGTCTGAAAGGGCAGCCTTTCGATTAAACGACTTCGATAATTCAGTGATGTTAATCATTAAAGTAAAATTAAAAATATAATTCAGCGCTGCATGCAAGCGACTAAAAATTTAATGACCCAAAAGATTTAGCAATGCACTTATTTTGAAAAAATGGCCCACTTGTACTTCTTCATTACAATATAAAAGAACAAGCATAACATTACTGACGCCATCAAAATCCCCGTTACACCATTACCGGGTGGATGATTATCTTTTAAAATTGCGTCCGTTTGAAAAGCCTGCCAATCTGAAGTAATTAACAGCGCGGTAATTAAATTATTTGCAGCGTGGAAACCCATTGCTAACTCTAAACCTGAATCATAGTAAACTATAAAACCGAGAACTACACCTACAGCGACGTAATATATCAAAATGTGATACCCCATTTTAAGTATTTCTGGATTGGCAATATGCATCATTCCAAACATAACAGCACTTGTAAGTATGGCAGTTATGTAGCTGCTTGTTCGTTTTTTAATTCCCTGCAGTATATACCCTCTGAACAGTAATTCTTCAGTAGTTGTTTGGATTGGCACGATGAGCAATGCTAAAAAAAATAAAGGTAGAAATCGTTGTAAATTAAAAATAATTTCAAAATCGCGGTGCAAGAGCAACTCTATTAAAGTAACACCAACAACCATGACACCCCACAACGAAAACGCGAAATAAGAACGTTTCCAATCAATTTTTTCACGAGAAGTAAAAATGGCAACTAAGGGAAGTTTATGAATTTTGTAAAGGCAGCCAATCAGCGCTGCAAACACAAAAATAAAGGGCAGTAACAGCCACAATAAGAGCCTATTTTTGCCGAGTAATAAGGAGAGATTCTTTACGTAATCATTGCCAATAATTTCGTAATCTGGAAAATTGAAAGCTAAATCAATGTATAAAAAGGAACTTCCCACAAAATAGGCGAAAAAGACTAAGGTTAAACTGAGCAATACCTTATTTGTATCGAACTTCCCTTTATTCCAAAAATCTATAAAATTCATGAAGAAAACATATCTCTCATCCGTTTGAAAAATCCGGGGTCTTTGGTTTCCGCATTAGGAGAAAAATTTTCACTCTGCTTCAGCTTCTCTAACATTTCTTTTTCCTCCTTGCTAATTTTAACTGGTGTCCAAATGTGAATATGTACAAACTGATCTCCAGTTGCATACCCTTGTACACTTGGCAGCCCCTTGCCTCTCAATCGCAATACTTTTCCGCTTTGCGTACCTGCATCAATCCTAATTTTTGCTTTTCCATTAATAGTTGGAACCTCAATCGTTTCACCAAGTACGGCATCTACAAAATTAACAAAGGCATTGTAATGAATATTTTCACCATCGCGTTTTAGATCACTATGCTCAATTTCTTCAATAACAACAATTAAATCACCGTTAACGCCATTGAAAGGTCCGGCATTTCCTTTGCCTTGAACACTTAGTTGCATTCCTTCCTCCACACCCGCTGGAATTGCTATTTCTATTGTCTCTTCTTGTTTTCTAAGTCCATTAGAATCCGTATCACTCGGCTTTTTATCGATTAACTTTCCTGAACCCTGACAAACGTGGCAGGTTGATTGGGTTTGCATAGCACCTAAAAAAGTTTGTGCAACCCTCGTAGTTCTTCCTTGTCCGTTACAAGTAGCACAGGTCTTGAAAGTAACCCCATCCACCGCAACTAACTTTTGAACCTTTATTTTTTTAGAAACCCCGTTAGCAATTTCTTCAAGCGTAAGTTTCATTTTAACACGGAGATTGGACCCTTTAACCATTCGGCTATTGCCACCACCTCTACTTCCACCGAAACCACCTCCAAAACCACTACTTCCAAACACATCTCCGAACTGCGAAAAAATGTCGTCCATATTCATACCACCGCCACCACCAAAACCACCTTGTCCCATTCCTGCGTGACCGAAACGATCGTATTGTGCTTTTTTCTCGCCGTTACTCAATACCTCGTATGCAGCCGCCGCCTCCTTAAATTTTTCCTCAGCACTTGCGTCGTCTGGATTTTTATCGGGATGATATTGAATAGCTAATTTGCGATAAGCTTTTTTTATTTCGCTTTCGTCAGCCGATTTAGATACCCCAAGAACTTCGTAATAATCTCTTTTTTGACTCATTTATATTTTTTTACTGTCCAACTAGCACCTTGGCGAATCGAACTACCTTATCATTTAACAAATAACCATTTTCCACCACCTGAACTACTTTTGCTTTCAGGTCGGCATCTTCAACAGGTAAATTACCAATAGCTTCATGCAATTCGCTGTCAAAAGGTTGGTTTTTACAATCCATTTTCTTAACACCTTTAGCCTCAACAATACCATTAAATAGGTTAAAGATTAAGGAGAAGCCTTCTTTCACCACGTTAATATCCGTTGCATTGTTATTGTTCGCTATCCCACGTTCAAAATTATCTAAAATTGGCAATAAATCTTTCAATAAATTGGCATTCGCTGAAGAAATCAATTCTACTTTTTCTCTATTTGATCTTCTTCGGTAGTTATCAAACTCCGCATGAAGCCGCAAGTACCGATCATTCAACTCGTTGTATTTATTTTCCTCTTCTTCGACTGGATTCACATCCTCGGAGTTAGCCTCATCTGAGTCGGTATTTTCAACTCCGTCATTCGTTGCTGTAAGGTCAGGCTCCTTTTCGCTTTCTGGTTTCTTTTTATCTGTCATAACGTAATTTTTGATGTCTAAAATCAATTCAAAGATGTTGCCATTTTAACAAAAGCGACATCATGGCATACAAAACGATTTCAATGAGGTAAAAATGTCATAAAAACAGCTCACCTTCCCCTTATTGATTGTATTAATTTTTCCACTTTACTACGATCAATTTGCAAGATGGACTCAGAGAAATTCGATTGTTCGTCTAATAATACCTTTGAAGTTCCTGAAAAATGAATGGCATCAGGCTGCACTTCCGATACAATTCGATTTATATTACCCAAATTAACACCGCCACCAACCATAATTTCAATTCGTTTATTGGCGTAGTGCATCATTTCAGTAAGCGTTGGTATACCAAGATCAACAGAGGAGGATAATCCGGCAGTGAGTATGCGATTTATGCCTGAGTCAATTAAAAATTCCATTGAATTTCTCCAATTAAAACTATCATCAAAAGCACGATGAAAAGTGACTTGCATCTCTTTGGCTGCCTCTTTCATTCTCAGCACGGTATTAGTATCAATTTGACTATTCGTATTTAAAGCACCGATGACAACACCTTTTACGCCGCGTGTTCGACATACTTCAATATCATTAAGCATAACTTTTATTTCCTCTTCTGAATAAACGAATCCACCTGCTCTCGGCCTTATTAGTACATGAACTTCCAATTCTTTTGAAAGTGCCAATTCAATTAAACCAAAGGAAGGGGTCGTTCCACCTTGCTCCAAATTTTGACAAAGTTCTATTCGATCAATCGCCAATTCCTTGACAATATGAAGTGCATCAACGGAGGCAGCACAAAGTTCTATTTTCATAATTTTCAGCTAAACGTGTACAAAGATGCCAAAAAATATCCAACTAAATGGAAGCAATTTTCACTCACTTTTCCTTATATTTGCAACAGAAAAATAGCCAATGACCCTAGATAAAACCTCGCTTCCCCCTATTGATTTCGACACCTTCCGTAAAGAGGTGTTAGCAGATTATCAATTGGCTTGTGAATCGCGAGAGGCTTCATTACTCGGCAGAAAAGAAGTGTTAATGGGCAAAGCTAAATTTGGTATTTTTGGTGATGGCAAAGAAATTGCGCAAATCGCCTTAGCGAAACAATTCAAAAATGGTGACTTTCGATCAGGTTATTACCGAGATCAAACGCTTATGATGGCCATTGGTCAACTGAGTTTAGAAGTTTATTTTGCTGGCCTTTACGGGCACCCTGATTTAGCACTCGAACCTCAGTCTGCAGGTAGACAAATGGGTGGTCATTATGCAACACGAAGTATTGATGAAAACGGAAATTGGGTTAACCTTATGGAACAGAAAAACAGTTCCGCAGACATATCCCCAACCGGTGGACAAATGCCACGACTATTGGGCTTAGCGCTTGCTTCTAAAGTTTATAGAAATAATACGATGCTTTCTAGTGACGAGCGATTTAAACATTTTACTGATAAAGGCAATGAAGTGGCGTTTGGAACGATTGGCGATGCCTCGACCTCCGAAGGACCATTTTGGGAAACAATCAATGCCGCAGGTGTGCTTCAAGTACCCATGGTAATGTCAGTTTGGGATGACGGATTTGGTATTTCTGTACCGCGCGAATTTCAAACTACAACAGGAAGCATCTCTCAAGCGCTGGCAGGGATGAAACGTACATCAGCGTATGACGGATATGAATTATTTGAAACCAAGGGATGGGATTATGCAGACCTTTGCGCCACCTACGAAAAAGCAGTCAATTTATCGCGTAATGAGCACGTTCCTACATTTGTACATGTAAAGGAAGTAAATCAACCTCAAGGCCACTCCACATCAGGATCTCACGAACGTTACAAATCCGCCGAAAGATTGCAATGGGAAAATGACTTTGACTGCATTGCGAAGTTTAAGGAATGGATTCTCAATTTTAATGTAGATGACCTAACGCTTGTAACCAATGAGGAAGAACTAATCGCCATACAAGTTCATGCAAAGAACAAGGTGCGTCAGGCAAAAAACACCGCTTGGACAAATTACACACAAAGCATTCAAGCAGACTTAAAAGCATGTCTTTCTCTACTCGAAAAAGTTTTAAGTAAAACCAATGAAAAAGAGAGCGTTCAAGCAGAAATTACTCAATTAACAAAAGCATTAGAACCGATTCGAAAAGACATACTATCGGGCGCGCGAAACGTGCTTCGTATTATACGAAAAGAAGCAAGCGACGAAAAAATAGAACTCGCAAATTGGATTAAAGCACAGATAACATTAAATGAAGAACGATACAGTTCTTTTCTTTATTCACAATCTGACCAAGCTGCAACTAATATATTAGCTGTTGTACCCGAATACGCGAATGAAATCAATTTAGAGGATGGAAGAATAATTCTACGTGAAAACTTCAATAAATTGCTCGAAAATCATCCTGAAATGTTGATTTTTGGAGAAGACGCAGGTAAAATTGGTGGTGTAAATCAATCTTTGGAAGGTCTGCAAGATAAATTTGGAGCTATCCGGGTATTCGACACAGGTATTCGCGAATGCACTATAATTGGACAAGGAATAGGAATGGCCATGCGTGGACTGCGTCCTGTTGCCGAAATACAATACCTGGACTATTTACTTTACGCGATTCAAATTTTGTCAGACGACCTCGCAACACTACAATACCGTACAAAAGGTGGGCAAAAAGCACCACTAATAATTAGCACGCGCGGTCACCGATTGGAGGGAATATGGCATAGTGGTTCACCCATGGGGATGATTGTCAATTCGTTGCGTGGCATGCATGTTTGCGTTCCAAGAAACATGACCAAAGCCGCAGGATTTTACAACACACTCATGGCAGGAGATGAACCCGCCTTAGTTATTGAGCCCTTAAATGGCTATCGTACAAAAGAACGAATACCAAGTAATTTAGGCTTATTTAGAGAGCCATTAGGTGTACCAGAAATCGTAAGGCAAGGGAAAGATTTAACCTTGGTTTCTTATGGATCAACCTTTAACCTTTGTGAAATTGCAGCAGAAAGCCTAGCTCAAATGGGTATAGAAATAACATTAATAGATGTTCAAACGCTTTTACCATTTGATGTGAATCATTTAATTGTTGATTCTTTGAAAGAAACGAGTAGATTATTGATCGTCGATGAAGATGTAAGCAGCGGTGCAACAGGATTTATATTAGATAAGATCTTAGTTGAACAAAAGGGCTACTTTTATTTGGACAGCGAGCCAAGTACCTTGAGTGCAAAAGATCATCGACCTGCCTATGGTACAGACGGTGATTATTTCTCAAAACCAAGCATCCACGACATAGTGGAGAAAGTGAATGCAATAATGTCGGAATCAGATTCTGCACAATTCCCCCCTATTTATTAACTCATTTCAATGACCCCAGCAGACTACCTTGCTACCTTTGAAGTGAACAAAGAGGCAAACTCAACTTATTCATTAGAATTTCAAGAATATATCTTGTTGAACAAGAGTCGATTTAAACGATGGACAAAATTAGGAAGTATTCGGCAAGACCTTGCTGAACTCATCAAATCCATAAATGAAACACAGTATTGGATAATAATAACAGAACCGTGGTGTGGTGATGCTGCACAAACCTTACCTTTTTTATTTAAACTCGCTGAAATGAATACGCATATTCATGTGGTTATTCAACTTAGGGATGTTGACTCAGAAATTGATGCTTACCTGAGTAAAGGAAAAAAAAGTATTCCTAAACTGATCGCAAGAAATAAACAGGGTGCTGATTTATTTCACTGGGGACCAAGACCTAAAAAATTAGAGTTATTAATTTCTTCTCAAAAGAAAAAAAGTGAAACAAAGGAAGCGCTTAAAATCAGTGAACAAAAGTGGTACAACGAAGATAAAGGTCAATCTTTACAAATAGAACTTCTAGAGCATCTTCTGACTAATCGAACTTAATATCGAATGGCAGGCGCATTTGGATACCCATTCGGCCTTCGATTAATTTAATTTGCTCGTAATAAGCGAGTAAATCAGCAGGAATAGAGTTTTGCTTCAATTTCACCTCTGCATCCTCCGTTTCTTGCTCAACTAATTTAAAGATACTCGTTAATTTATCCTCCTTAACCAGTGGGTAATAAATAACTTTTGGCGCATCAATTTTCGCCAATTTCACTGCGTAATTTGTAGCATCCTGCAAAGAGCCCACTTCATCCACTAGTCCAATTGAAAGCGCATCCTCGCCGGTCCACACACGCCCACGAGCAATTTGCATTACCCGTTCTAGCGATAGCCTTCTTCCTTCGGAAACGCGTTTAAGAAACTGACTGTAGATAACATCCACTTCACCTTGAATTCGCGATAACTCTTCTGGTGTTAACTTTTTATTAAGCGAAAGTACGGCATGTGAATTCGTACCAACACGGTCAAAATTAATTCCAAGCTTATTTTCAAACATCTTTCCAGTATACGGAATCATTCCAAAAACCCCAATCGAACCGGTAATGGTTGTCGCTTCGGCAAATATGCGCGTGGCTGGCGTTGCAATATAGTAACCACCAGAAGCAGCAACATCGCCCATTGAAACAATCACTTTTTTAAGCTTATTCGTCAAAAATACTTCTCGCCAAATCTCTTCGCTCGCAAGTGCACTACCACCGGGACTATTAATTCGAAAAACGACTGTTTTTATGGCTGTATTATTTCTAACCTTTTGAAATAAGCGACAAATTTTTCGAGAGGCAATGCCATCACCATCGCGACTCACGTCACCTTCGGCAGTTATTACAGCCACATTGGCATTTTGCGCCTGAATTAAAATTTGATCATCAAAAAAAGCATTTTTTGCGTATTCTTCGAAAGCACATAGCGATAAATCCTTGGTCTCCGAAACGTTCATTTTTTTCATAAGACACGCCATTAGCTCATCACGGTATTGCAATGAATCAATCAATTTGAAATTTTTCGCATCTTCCGAACTAGTTACTTGAATAGAATCGGCCATGCTGTTAAAACTAGTACTCACTATTCCTCGTGAATTAGCCATTTCAGCGCACATGTTTTGCCAAATCGATTGGAGAAAGCGTTCTGACTGAACCCTACTCGAGTCACTCATATTCGTTCTAAAAAATGGCTCAACGGCACTTTTAAAGTCATTGTTAGATCCACGAACAATCTCCACTTCAATTTCCAATTTATCCAATAAATTTTTAAAAAACATCATTTCACCTCCTAAGCCATTTAATTGAAAAGCAGAACTTGGAAAAGCATATACTTCTTTTGCGACAGAACCCACGTAATATGCTTTTTGAGAAATCATTTCTCCCGAAAAATAAGTGATAACAAATTTTCCTGATTGTTGAAAATCTGCAATTGACTTGCGCAACGCTTGTGCACTCGAAAAACCACATTGAATATCACCAATATCAATAAATAACCCTTTGATTTTATTGTCTGTTTTTGCTTTATTAAGTCCATAAACTAAACTAGAAAGGCCATTTGTTTCATTCAAATTAAAACTCGCCACATCAAAGGAAGAATTTCCATTATCCTGAATTGGGCCTTCTAAGGTCATGTGTAAAATTGCGTTATCATTTATTGCAAGTGGCTCAGGACCGAACTCGCTAAACGAGCCAATGATTCCACCTAGTACAATAAAAAAGAAGAACATAGCAACAGCAGATGCGATAATTACGGCTAAAAAGCTAGGCCAAAATACTTTAGAAAAAGACCATTTATTTTCTGTCATAGGAATTATTTTAATAATTTTTTCAATAGTAACGGTTTTGCAAGGGGATTAAACTTGAGTGTCAATCGAATTTCGTTCGTGTAATTATCGAATAAATTAGCACCCATGTTAGCAGAACGCCAAAGCGGAAAATACAAACCAACTACATTTCCAAGTTTAATGCCTACACCTGTATTTACATATAAATTCAACGGAACGGCACCCACATCAACAAATCCTACAAAGCAATTTGGTTTAATAGGCAATTGAAAGGTGGTATTTACAGCCACCATCCAAGACTTAGAATAGATTAAGGCATTACTTCGAAAACCACCCATATTTTCGTCGCGTTGTATACTTGTATTTGAAAATCGATCAAAATAATAATTTTCCAAGAAATTATCTTGTATTCCACTCGCACCAGAAATTGACATAAAATACTTTTCTTGATTGAGCCAAGATACCGAATTTTGAAAAATATTGTATCCAGCATAGGCACGAACACTAACCCATCTGTCCATGTTATTTCGTAAATACTTAGATTCAAAATTACTCGCCATAGAAAGTCTAAGGACATTATCCTCCTGATTCGTATTACTCACAAACTCAAGTCTCGACTCATTAAGGTAACGGTAATCCGATTTATTTTTTTGATAATTGTACTCGATGAAAGCACCAAAATTATTCTGGGGATTAAGAAATTCCCTGTACTGACGAAGTAAACCTTTAACGGTTAGTGCCCTTCCAACAGACTTAGCGGCATTTTTCGCTAAATCAAGCGTTAAGTAAGGATTTAATCCCACAAAATATTCCCCTGGAGGCGTATTGTCTAGCTTGGAGGATGAAGTTGAAAAGGATTTAATAGAAAGTCCAATTTTAGCGACATTAATAAAATTACGAGGGAAAATAGCGTGTGATATTTCTGCAATACCTGTCATTTTTCGTCCATTAAAAGCATACATTGGCGCAATAAAATACTGCGTTGGCTTAAGCGGCACTCCCAAATTATGAAATGCCAAACCTAACATCACCCCATCGTTCACGTTCCACCCTAATGCTGGCAGCCAAAAAACACTATTTTTAGCAGATTCATTGTCACCTGTTGCAAACTCAAATTTTATTGGCTCCCGTTTTTTAAACAGCAAGCGGTTTGAAAAATACGAATTATTCGACCTATTAACCTCAGGAATATCTTTTGAAGCATCAATGGCGATGAACGTAAATTCGGAAGGATTGGATTTGATATTAATTTCTTCTTGTCCTGGCTCCAACCAGACTGTTTCTATTAATAAGGTATCTTTAAAAACATTTAATTCTATTGGACCGTTGACTTGACCAATATTTTTTACTTTCACCAATGTCCCCACTTTCGAAGGCCTTGCACTAACAATTTTATAATCAATGTGCCTTGTCGTTTGAATTAAATCAGTGAAAAACCACGATAAGTCCTTTTTGGTATTTATTTCAAAAATTGTTTGTAAATCTTTTGGTTGCGGATGTCGAAATTTCCAAGTGTCAAAATAAAGATGCATGGCTTGGTCAAAAGAAGCATCGCCAAGATAGTCTTTTAAGTAATAAAAAACCAATCCCGTCTTTTGATACATAATTAATCCATAATTAATGGAAGAGAATTCCTCAGAGGGAGTTTCAATTGGCTGATCTAATGCCAAAGATGCTAGTGTACGATAACTTAAATCGCCCTGATCGTGGTAATTTAAGTCATTAAAATGAAATTTTCCATTCAAGACCATATCGGACAGTCTTTTATTATTTGGGTATTTGGTCTGAATGTAGCGAACTTCATTAAGTGTATTTAATCCCTCATCCATCCAACCGTGTAAGCGCTCGTTGGACCCTAAAATTCCATAGAACCAATTATGACCTACTTCATGTACAATTACCACTTCCAATTCTTCCTTAGACCTCGCGTTACCAATAACGGTTATCGTAGGATACTCCATTCCACCACCTGCGCTAATTGTTCCATCAATTGCCGTAACATTGTTGTAGGGATAATCGCCATTCCAAAGGGAATAATAATAGGTTCCATCATTAATGTATTCAATCGCATTTTGCCAATACAAGGTATTATGAGGCACAAACATTGCCCACGATGTCACTTTTCTTTTTGAAGCTGGTAGCTCAACTTCACCTTTGAGAACGGCAAATCGCTTATCAGCAAACCAAGCAAAATCGTGTACCATATCTTGACGATACCGAAGTGTTTTTTTCTCTACATCAGAATCCGGAAATATAGTTGAACCAGAAATGCCCTGTTTCGTTTGTAAAAGTAGAGGAATATTTATCAAGGTAGCGACCGCAAGGGAATCCAAAAAATCTTTCTCTGACTGAGTCACTAAATCACCGGTTGCACCTAGGACATAATTCTTTGGAACGGTAATACTTACATCAAAGGAACCAAATTCTGAGTAAAACTCACCTTGATTTAAGTACGGCATAAAGTTCCAACCATTGCTATCATAAACAGCCGGTTTTGGATACCATTGTGTAATTTGATACGATTGTTCAATGTGACCAAGTCTAGAAATCGAACCAGAAGGTATTTTAACTTTAAAAGGCGTAGTGATGGAAATGCTAGCAGAGGGTAGAAGCGGCTTCTTAAGAATTATACAGCAAATATCTGGATGCTCGCTATCATAGTTCCACGTTACCTGTTCACCATCCACATAAAAATCCAACGAATCAATCCCTCCTCTATTTTTTTGCTCACCATAATACAATTCTTTATTCCCAGATTCATATAATTGTTTCGCGAGAGCAGATCTGGAATCGCGATACGCATTTGGCCAAAGATGAAAATAGATCTTTGTTA
>Ga0247834_1001382_pt1 | contig 41864 bp, 54 predicted proteins | sample LaCruzMarch2015__8_FD_187118 | JGI IMG/M metagenome (GOLD analysis project Ga0247834, IMG submission 187118) | Freshwater microbial communities from meromictic Lake La Cruz, Castile-La Mancha, Spain - LaCruzMarch2015_12m | ecosystem: Environmental > Aquatic > Freshwater > Lake | place: Spain... | reverse complement strand
TGGAGGTGCCGGCGGTGCTGCGCAGCGGCGACCATGGCGCCATCGCCCGCTGGCGCTTTGAGCAGCAGCAGCAGCGCACCGCCGAACGCCGGCCGGATTTATTCGGGCGCTGGCAGGCGCAGCAGCAGCTCCAGCAGTAGGAACAGCAAACTGGGCTAAGCCCCTGGTTGCGGTGACACCCATGCTGCTCAGCACCACCTCCAGCCTTGAAGGCCAACCGATACGGCACTACCTGGGCCTGGTGCACGGCGAAACAATTTTGGGCGCCAATATCTTTCGCGACATCCTGGCCTCAATCCGCGACCTAATCGGCGGCCGGGCCCGGTCCTATGAGGTCACGCTGGAGCGAGCCCGGGAGATGGCACTGCAGGAACTAGGCAGGCGCGCTCGATTGCTGGGAGCCGATGCCGTTGTGGGGGTGCGGGTGGACTACGAGGTGCTGGGACAGGCGGGTGGAATGTTGATGGCTTGCGCCATCGGCACTGCCGTTCAGCTCGAGGCTGCTGGGGATTGGGCTTCTGGGGATGGGGGCCTACCACCGCCGCCGCTGCCGCCTCAACCCTGACCCTGCTGCAGACCCCGCAACGCCGTGAGCAGGGCTGCCGGACTCTGGGGATCCACCATCAGCACACTGCCTCCAGGCGCCTGAGCCATCTGCTCGCCCATGGCCATCCAGTCGCCGGCCAGCAACAAACGCATCGCCTCGGCGGCCTGGGGGTTGGCCTGCATCGCCTCGGCCAGCCGACTGGCCGCATCGGCCCTCGCCTGGGCCAGCAGGGTCTGCTGCTTGGCCTGGGCTTCGGCATCCAGCAGCAGGGCCTCAGCCCGGCCCCGGGCCGCATTCACCTGGGAGTCGCGCTCCCCTTCCGAACGCAGGATCGCTGCCCGCTTCTCACGCTCGGCTGTCATCTGCTGCTCCATCGCCTGCTGCACGCCCCGGGAGGGCTGGATATCGCGTAGCTCCACCCGGGTCACCTTCACACCCCAGGGATCGGTGGCCTGATCCAGCTCCTTCATCAGCACCTCATTCACCTCTTGGCGGGTGGTGAAGGTCTGGTCGAGGTCGAGCTTGCCCATCTCGGCGCGGATCTGGGTCAGCACCAGATTCACCATGGCCGCCTGCAGATTGTCGACGGCGTAATAGGCGCGGGCGTGCTCCAGCAGCTGCCAGTACACAACCGCATCCACCTCGATGCCGACGTTGTCGCGGGTGATGCACTGCTGGGGCGGGATATCGAGCACCCGCTCCTTAAGTGATTCATGGCTAACCACCTTCTCCAGCACCGGCAGCACCAGGGACAGGCCCGGCTGCAGCTGGCGGTCGTATTTGCCAAGGCGCTCCACCAGGCGCGACTGGCCGCCGCTGGTGACCTTGACGCTGCTAACTCCCAGCAGGGCCATCAGCACCAAGGCGGGCAGGGAGAGCAGAGCTTCCACGGCGGTAATCCGAGCAGGAGATGCCAACGCTAGTCAGCATGGGCGGGCTGAACCACCCACGCCCGCCGCGCCGCCATGGCTCCCGTGTCGCTCCTCTGGCTGCTGCTGGCCACCGGCCTGCTGCTGCTTGCCCTGGCGGGTGCTGAGGTGGATGGCCTGCTGCCGGCAGCGGTGGTGGCTCTGGTGTTGTCAGTGGCGACGGCCTGGTTACCCCTGCCGCCCCTGCTGCAGCTAGGGCTACTGGCGGGCCTCACCGGCCTGGGGGTGTTGGGTCTGCGGCGCTGGTCGGCACGGCAACGCCACCGCAGCCTGCCGCCAGCGGAAAATGCCACGGTGCTGAGCGGCTTCAACGGCAGCGATACCGGTCGGGTGCGCTGGCACGGCCAAAGCTGGAGGGCCGTCAACCTGGGCAGCAGCCAAGCCCTCAGCCCGGGTGCGGTCGTGACCGTGCTGGGCCGCGAAGGCAATCAGCTGCAGGTGCTGGGACCTGGGTGAGATTGGGTCTTGGTGTTGATCCAGCCCTAGGGGAGACTGGGACCAAGCACCCCCACTCCATGCAACTGCGCATCGGCAATGGCTACGACATCCACCGGCTGGTGCCCGGTCGGGCGCTGATCCTGGGCGGCCAGCGGCTGGAGCATCCCGCCGGCCTGGGGCTTGATGGCCACAGCGATGCCGACGTGCTGGTGCACGCAATCATGGATGCCCTGCTGGGGGCCCTTTCCCTGGGTGACATCGGCCTCTATTTCCCGCCGGACGACCCGCAGTGGCAGGGGGCCGACAGCCTGGAGCTGCTGGAGCAGGTGGTGGCCCTGGTGATGGAGCGGGGTTGGAGCGTGGTGAATGTGGATTCAGTGCTAGTGGCCGAGCGGCCCAAGCTCAAGCCCCACATCGCCGCTATGCGCGCGGCCATCGCCTCCCGCATGGGGCTGGCAGCCGATCAGGTGGGTGTCAAAGCCACCACCAACGAGCAGCTGGGAGCTGAAGGCCGCGAAGAGGGCATCTCCTGCCACGCCGTGGTCCTGCTGCAAAAGCCGTGAGCCACCTCTGGCAGTCCAGCTTTTCTAAGTTTGTGAGATCGATATTGCTTCTAGGTATGACCCTGGTGCTGCTCTCCAGCCAAGCCAGCCCGGTGCACGCGGCCTTTGCCGAGCCCGATGGCTCCTACGACGTGGTGGTGGTGGAACACCTGCGCCTGAAGGTGCCGGCCGAGGGCCGCCAGGCCTGGCTTGAGGCGGAACGGGGCAGCTGGGAACCATGGCTGGCCCAGCAGGAGGGCTTTCTCGATCGCCAGCTGCTCTGGGATCCCGTCACCGAGGAGGGCACCCTGCTGATCCGCTGGGTCGATCGCGAGCACTGGAAGGCGATTCCGCCGCAAGCGGTGCAGGCGGTGCAGGAGCGCTTCGAGCAGCTGGCCCAGGCGGCCACCGGCCAATCGCAAGGCAACCCCTTCCCGCTGGTGTTTGAAGGTGAGCTGCTGCCGGCATGAGCCGCATCAGCGCAGACCAGGCCACCTACGTGCTCGGCAGCCCGGAACATCGGCTCGACCTTGGCCGCCGCCAGCGGCTGGGGATGGTGGAGGCGATCTGGGGCGAGCACAAAAGTGCCGAGCAGATCGCCCGAATCCTGGAAGAGTTGCATGGCTTAGGAGAGCTGGCGCTTGTGACCCGCGTCTCCCCTGAGAAGGCGGAAGCCGTGGCAGCACTACTTGGGCCGGAGCGAGGGGAGGCCTGGCTTCTGCAGCACCATCCCCAGGCCCGCTGTCTCAGCGCCGGTCTCCTACCAAGCCCAGAATCAAGGCTTGGTCGGGTAGCGGTGCTAAGCGGCGGCACCAGCGATTTACCGGTGGCGGCCGAGGCCCAGCTCGCCCTGGCCTGCCATGGCATCGCCACCGAGCTGGTGCTGGATGTGGGCGTGGCGGGGCTGCACCGGCTGCTGGAGCGCCTCGAAGACCTGCGTGATGCTGATGTACTGATCGCCTGCGCTGGTATGGAGGGAGCCCTGCCCACCGTGCTGGCCGGGCTGCTGCCCCAGCCGGTGATCGGCGTGCCAGTGGCGGTGGGCTACGGCGTAAGTGCCGGTGGCGTGGCCGCCCTGCACGGCATGTTGGCGAGTTGCGCCCCCGGGCTCACGGTGGTCAACATCGACAACGGTTATGGCGCCGCCATGGCAGCCCTGCGGATCCTGGGCTGCGGGCCTGGGCGCTCAGCAGCCTGGACGCAGGGGAGTTGAGCCTGGCTGCTCAATCTCGAGCACCGCTTGGATCCAGAGCTGCATCGAGCGGGGCAAGAGTCCCTGCTCGTAGCGCTCGATGGCCTGCAGCAGCACCGCTGTATTAACCCAGGTTGGCGAGCGACGCAGCATCAAACCAGCCGGCACTCAGCGCAGTGTGGTTAGCTAGCCAGGCAGGGGCAAGGGGACAAGCAACGATCTCCCCTCGTCGTTTGGGACTCGAACCAGGACAACAGTCCTAGAGGTGTTGGAGCTGGGGGTAGGCCGTCAGCAATTCTTCGGTGCTCAGCACTTCACCGGCCCCTTCCGGCTGCCAGATCACCTCGATCGCCAGTAGATCAGCGGCACCGACGGCGCCGAGCTGCTGCAGCGAATCACGCACCTGGTCCGCACTGCCCGAACCCTTGAGAGCAAGCCGGCTGCGGCTTGCCACCAGCAGGGTGACGGCGATGAAATCGCTACTGGCATCGCTATCTCCCGCAGCCACGCTGTCATCGCTGAAGCGCTTGCCGCCCACATTGGTGGTTACCTCCCGCTGCAACTTGCTGCGCTCCGTCATCGAGAGGCGATTGAAGGTGGATTCGGCACTAGCAAAAGGCACCTGACCCACCTCTGAATTGGCATAGACCCAGAGGTCGGGGTGGCGCAGCAGGGCCAAGGTGGTCTCTTGAAGCAGGGCTTGGAGGCCCGCCGCATGGCTGGTGTCAGCGCTGCCAGCTAGACGGCGCAGATCGGTTTGAAGCTGGCGGGCCGATGCCAGCAGCCCAACCTGCAGCTGGCTGATCGTGACGGGGCCATCGGGGCGGCCGCCGCCCACCAGATCGCCGCGGCTGCCAGAAATTGCTGGCCCCTGGCCGCCACCACCGCCACCTCGCACCGCGTTGAGCAACAGACCTCCCACGGCCATCAGCACAAGGAAACCGAACAGGCCGCCACCACCGAAACCAAACATTGGAATCAGGAAGGGAAAGCCGATGCCCCCTCCCCCGTAGCCACCGCGGTAGCCGCTGTTGTAGCCACCACCACCTCCGTAGCCACCACCGCCATAGCTCCTCGGCATCGAGGGGGCCGAGCGGAAGCTGCCGCCACCGATGCGGCCGCCACTGGCGGCCCAGCTGGGGCTGGGGTGCACCACCAACAGGCTCAGGGCCAACATCGGCACAGCCAACAAGCTGAAACAGCGCCGCAAAACCAACCGGGTTGAAAGCGCCAAGGCGCTGAAAGCAATTGGTCGAAATCTAGGAACCACCGCCCACAATGGTGACCACCTCCAGCACATCGGATTCCACCACCGGCTGGGCGGGCCAGAGCTGTCTGGGCAAAATCGTGCCGTTGAACTCCACCACCACCAAGCGGGGTTGATAGCCCAGCTCCAGCAGGGCCTGCTCCAAATTGAGCCCGTCTGAGCAAACTCGCTGATCGCCGTTTACCTGCAGGGTGATCACAGAGCCGGCGCCTCAAGTGCTGCCAGCAGCTCGGCGGTGGCGGCAGCCGGATCAACCGCCTCGGTGATCGCCCGCACCACCGCAATCCGCTGGGCTCCAGCAGCCCGCACCGCAGCCACCTTGCTGGCCTCCAGCCCGCCGATGGCAAAGAAGGGGATCGGACTAGCCGCCGCGGCCTGGCGCACGTAATCGAGCCCCACCGGCTCCCGGCCGGGCTTGGTGGGGGTGGCTTCCACCGGGCCGACTCCGAGGTAGTCGCAGCCATCGCTGACCGCCTGCTGCAGCTGGTCCAGGGCATGGGTGCTGCGGCCAATTAACCGATCGGGGCCCAGCAGCTGGCGCGCCACCGCCGGCGGCAGATCCCCCTGGCCCAAGTGCACCCCATCGGCCTCCACCGCCAGGGCAATATCAATTCGATCATTCACCAAAAACAGGGCGCCATGGGCGGCGCAGAGTTGGCGCAGGGCCCGGGCCTGGCTGAGTTTTTGCAGGTCATCGAGACCGGCGGCCTCCTTGGCGCGGTATTGCACCAGGCGCACCCCGGCCCCCAGGGCGGCGGCCACCACCCGCTCCAGGTCTGGCACTGGCGAGGTAACTAAATAAAGGCGGCAGCTAGCCAGCAGCTCTCGGCGGCCCGCCCCGCCCGCAGCGGCCAGCCGACAGGCCTGCAACAAATCCACTTCCAGGTCGTAGAGCAAATAACGCAGAGCTGAGGCCTCCTCAGCCAGCAGGGGATCGCTGCTGCGCCCAAATTCCTCCAGCACCCGCAAAGCCTCCTGCACCCGGCCGGCGTTGGCACCCACCACGGCGCTCGGGCTGGATCGCTCCGCTTGGGCCGGATGGCCGAGGCCCGCGGCCGGATCGGTAGCGGTGTGGCGCGCAAATTTGTAGGCATCGCGATGCAACCGGCCCAGCCGCTGGCGCATGTCCTTGGTGCGCACCACCAAATCGCCCCGATCGAGGCCAAAGCGGGCCCAATCTTCCAGCACCCGCAAGCCCTCCCGAGCCCGATCGAGGTTGGCATCGAGCAGCCGGTCGCGAGCTGGGCTGGAGGAGTTGTCTAGGGTGGGATCCATCACACAGTGGGCCAATGGCAGGCGAGCCAGGCAATCCAAATCGGGCCAATTCCGACAGCCCGATGCTGGTGCTGATTTCAGGGATTCTGCTGCTCGGCGGGATCGCAACCTTCATTGGTTGGGGCCTCACCCACGCCTATCCAAGCGCTTAAGGCGCGGGCCAGCTGGGCATCGGCGGCAATCTGGGCTGCGAGCTGCTCAAAGCTGGCGAAGGTTTGCTGGCGGCGCAGCAGTTGCAGCGGCTCCACCACCAGCTCCAATCCCTCAAGCTCCAGCTGTCGATCGAGCAAATGCACCTCCACCGCCGAAGGGGCGGTGGGATCCACCGTGGGCTGGGGTCCGAGGTTCATCACCGCCGGCAGCATCGGGCCGCCGGCCACCGATGCCGTGGCTGCGTAAACCCCCTCCAGCGGCAAAAACTTGCGGCCGTCTACCTGCAGGTTGGCGGTGGGCCAACCGAGTTGCCTGCCCAGCCCGCGGCCACGCACCACCAAGCCGCTGAAGCGATAGGGACGCTCCAGCAAGCGGCGGGCCTCCGCCAGATCTCCGGCCCCTAGGGCCCGGCGGATGCGGCTGCTGCTCACCCGCTCCTCGCCATCCCAGAGCATCGGCAGCACCTGAACCTCGATGCCGTGAAGGGCACCAATCACCGCCAGGGCCTGACTGTCGCCGCTGCGGCCGGCCCCGAAGCGGAAGTTGTCACCCACGGCGACCCGCTGGGCCGCCAGCTGGCCCACCAGCACCTGCTCCACGAAGGCCTCGGGGCTGAGGGCGGCCAGCTCCCGGCTGAAGGGCACCAGCACCAGCTGCTCAATGCCCAGGGGCTCCAGCAGATGCAGCTTTTCAGCGGGCAGGTCGAGCCGCAAGCGCGCCTCGCCGTGCAGTACCTCGCGGGGATGGGGCCAAAAGCTCACCACCGTGGGAATCGCCGCCGCTTCGTTGCCAGCCGCAGCAGTAACTGCCGCGATGACGCGGCGATGGCCCTGATGCAGGCCATCAAAGCTGCCGAGGGCGATGGCCGTGGGGCGCAGGGCCTCCTGGGGGGATCGCAGGGGTATCAACGCTACGGAACCCAAAGGCAACGGGAGCCAAATCGATCCTCCCATGGCACCTTTGGGTCACCCATCTGGATGGCTGAATGGCTGACCGCCTCGACCTGCAGCTAATCGCCGCGGCATTGCGGCGCCTGGGCTGGATTCGGCTCTGGTCCCAGGTGGTGCTGGGGGTGGTAGTAGTTGGGGTGCTGCTTTTCAACAACATCGGCGGCCGCCTGGCGGCCAATTCAGCCCGCGCCCTCGGCCTGGGGCCTGGCATCTCGCTCACCACCATCGCCTTCCTGCTGCTGCTCTGGTGCATCTGGCAGAGCTGGCTGGTGGTGCGCTGCGGCCGGGCCCTCAATTCGCCGGTGCGACCCAGCAAGGGGGAAACCTCGCGGCTGATCAAGCGGGGCGTGCTGGCCGACCTGGCCGGCATCACCCTGGCGGTGCTGGGCTATCAGTCGCTGGCCGGCAGCCTGTTTGTGCAGGCCTCCCAACAGGTGCCCGGCTTCTTTGGTGCCCAGATCCAGGCAACCCCTGGCGTGGCCGGGCGAGTGATCGGTCTACCGATCACCTCGATCGAGATGTTGGCCGTGCTGGGCAACACCCAGGTGCTGTTTGCCCATCTGATCGGGCTCTGGATCAGCCTCTGGCTGCTGCAGCGGGTTTACCGCACAACCTGATAGCGGCCGCTCACCAAACCGGCAGATCAGCCGTGCGGCCGCGCCAAAAAATATCCGGTTGGAGCGGCGTCAGGGAGACACCACCGGCATTGATCTGGGCCACATCGGTGGGCCAGGCCGCCGGCCCCGACACCTGAGCCTCCAGATCGTTGACCACCTCCCCCGCCAGCCAGTAGTAGCTGCGGCCGCGGGGGTCTACCCGCTGCTCGAACTGGTCGGTGTAGCGACGCACCGCTGAATTGCACCAGCGCAGCGCTCCAATCGCCTCAGCCGGCCGGGGCGGCACATTGAGATTGAGCAACATGTTGCTGGGCCAACCCTCCGCCAGCATCCGCTCAGCCACATCGAGGGCGAGGCGTGCCGCTGGCGCAAATTGGCGCCATTGAAAGTCGGCACTACTTACTGCCAGGGCGGGCAGGCCCTCAATCGTGCCCTCCATCGCCGCACTCACCGTGCCGGAGTACAGCACATCTGTGCCCAGGTTGGGGCCGTGGTTGATGCCGGAGAGCACCAGATCCGGCCACTCATCCAGCAAGGAAAACAGGGCGAGCTTGACGCAGTCGGAGGGGGTGCCGCTGCAGGCCCAGGCCTGGACGCCATCATCGAACAACTCATCAGCCCGCTCCGCCCGTATTGGGGTCTGCAGGGTGAGACCGTGACCCGTAGCGGAGCGCTCCTGGTCGGGACACACCACACTCACCTGGTGGCCGCGGGCCAAGGCCGCATTAGCCAGAGTTCGAATGCCTTCAGCGAAGACCCCGTCGTCGTTGCTGATCAGGATCTTGAGCGGTGCCATCGGGCCTAACGCCATTTAGCCGCAAGGTAACTGGGACGGCTCCTTACAGTCAGCACTCCCTCCGCCCCTGCCGTGAGCGCCACCGTTTCCCTGCAGCAGCTCACCGACCAGCTCCAGGCGCTGGAAAGCCAGGCTGCAGCAGAGATCTCCACCGCCAGCACCGCTGCTGAACTGGAAGAACTTCGAGTGGGACTGCTCGGCAAGAAGGGGCGCCTTTCTGGCGTGCTCGGCGCCATGGGCAAGCTGCCTGGCGATGAGCGGCCCCTGATCGGCCAAAGGGCCAACGTGCTCAAAGAGCAGGTGCAGGCGCTCCTTGGCGAGCGGCTTACGGCAGTGAAAAGCGCAGCCATGGCCGAGCGTCTCGCCGGCGAAACCATTGACGTCACTGCGGCCTGCAGCTTCACTCCGCCGGGCCACCGCCACCCCTTAATCAGCACGATCGAAGAGATCGTCGACATCTTTGCCGGCCTGGGATATCGGGTATCGGAGGGGCCTGAGATCGAGAGCGATTACTACAACTTCACGGCCCTCAACATTCCCGAGCATCACCCCGCCCGGGACATGCAGGACACCTTTTATCTGGGCGATAGCCAACTGCTGCGCACCCACACCTCGCCGGTGCAGATCCGCTACCTGGAGAACAACCCACCGCCAGTGCGGGTGATCGCCCCAGGGCGGGTGTATCGCCGCGACGCCGTGGATGCCACCCACTCGCCCGTGTTCCACCAGGTGGAGGTGCTGGCGATTGATGAGGGGTTGGACTTCAGCCACCTGCGCGGCACCGTCACGGCCTTTCTGCAACAGTTCTTCGGCGACCTACCGGTGCGCTTTCGGGCCAGCTACTTCCCCTTCACCGAACCCAGCGCCGAGGTGGATGTGCAGTGGCGTGGCCGCTGGCTGGAGGTGATGGGCTGCGGCATGGTCGACCCCGCCGTGCTCACCGGTATGGGCCTCGATCCAGAGCGCTGGAGCGGCTTTGCCGCTGGCCTGGGCGTCGAGCGCTTCTGCATGGTGCGCCACGGCATCGACGACATTCGCCGGCTCTACACCAGCGACCTGCGCTTCCTGGAGCAGTTTTAGTTGGGCGGTTTGATTGGAGCCCCATAAACTCGGGCAGCCCCTCGCTTCCCGATCGGTGCCCCGCGTCGGACTGATCGTGAATGACGGCAAGGACCTCGCCCTGTCCACCGCCGATGCCATCGAGGCGCGCTTTACGGCGGCGGGCTATGGCGTGGTGCGGGTTAGCAGCTCCGGCGGCATGGTGGGTTTCGCCAACCCCGACCAGCACCTGCGCACCCGGGGCTATGCGGCCTGCGTCCCGGCCGGCTTCGACCGGGACCTAAGCCTGGCGGTGGTGCTGGGCGGCGACGGCACCGTGCTGTCAGCTGCCCGTCAAACGGCTCCGGTTGGCGTCCCGATCCTCACCATCAATACGGGCCATCTGGGCTTTCTGGCGGAGGCCTACCTGCACCAGCTGGAGGGGGCCCTGGAGCAGGTGCTCTCCGGCGAGTGGACGGTGGAGGAGCGCACGATGCTGATCGTCAGCGTGATGCGCGGCGAGCAGCGGCGCTGGGAGGTGCTCTGCCTCAACGAAATGGCCTTGCACCGCGAGCCGCTCACCTCGATGTGCCACTTCGAAATCGCCATCGGCCGCCATGCGCCGGTCGATATCGCCGCCGACGGGGTGATCCTTGCCACCCCCACCGGCTCCACCGCCTACGCCCTCAGCGCCGGCGGACCGGTGATCACCCCCGACTGCCCGGTGCTGCAACTCACGCCGATCGCGCCCCATTCGCTGGCCTCGCGCGCCCTGGTGTTCAGCGACCGCGAGCCGGTGACGGTGTTTCCCGCCACGCCCGAGCGACTGATGATGGTGGTGGATGGCAGCGCTGGTTGTTACATCTGGCCGGAGGATCGAATCCTGGTGCGCCGCAGCGAGCAGCCCGTGCGCTTTGTGCGGCTGGCCAACCACGAGTTTTTCCAGGTGCTGCGCAACAAATTGGGTTGGGGCCTGCCCCACGTGGCCAAGCCCGGCAACGGCACGGCGCCATGAACGATTCCCACATCCTGCTGCTGGGCCCGGAGGCCGAGGCCCTGGCGCCACGGCTGGAAGCTTCCGGCTACTCGTGCTGCAGGGAGCCTGTGCCGGCTGGGGCAACCCCAGATGCGGTGCTGCTCTCCAGCGGCGATTCGGGCCGCATCGCCTCCCTGCGAGAGCAGTGGGGCCCCATCCCTGTGCTGCTGGATGTGGGCGACGACACGGTGGAGGCGCGGGTCCACTGCCTCAGCTCAGGAGCAGACGACTTCTGGCTTTCGAGCCTCGGCCCCAGCGACCTGCTGATGCGGCTGCGGTTGCACCTTGATCTCACAAGCCGCGCCAATGTGCCGGCCCAGCTACTGCAGGTGGGCGACCTGGTGCTGAACCCCAGCACCCGCCAAGTGAAACGGGGAGCGAGGCCCGTGGGCCTGACGGCTAGGGAATACCAGCTGCTGGTGCTGCTGCTGGAGCGCAAGGGCACTGTGGTGAGCAGGGAGTTGATCCTGCGCCAGGTATGGAACGACGGGCAGGACAGCAACAGCAGCAGCAACGTGATTGAGGTGTATGTGCGCTACCTGCGCCAGAAGCTGGAGGAGGGCGGCGAACGACGGCTGATCCACACGATCCGCGGTCAGGGCTACTGCCTGAGCGAGCGGCTGCCCCAGCTGGAGGCCCGCGAATGAGCGTCAGACGCGGCTGGGGGCTAGCCCTGCCTGGGGTGGCTGCCCTGCTGTGCGGCTTCACGCCGCCGCCCCAATGGCTGCCGATCACGGCCCGCTGGTGCCTGGCGCCTAATCGCTGTATCGCCCTGGAGGTGGCCGACACCCCCGAAAAGCAGAGCAAGGGCCTGCAGCTGCGGCCGGCGCTAGCGCCATTGCGGGGCATGTGGTTCCCCTACAACCCGCCGTCTCTGGCGCGCTTCTGGATGCACCGCACCCCCGAACCCCTCGACATGTTGTTTGTGCAGGGCGGCCGGGTGGTGGCGATCGAAGCCCACACCAAACCCTGCCTGCACCTGCCCTGCCGCAGCTACGGCCCTGATCAGGAGGTGGACGGCGTGCTGGAGCTTGCCGCCGGCCAGGCCGCAGCCCAGGGCATCCAGGTGGGCACGGCGGTGCGGCTAGAGGCGCTCGGAGGCCAGGCGGCACCCTGACCTACAGCCGGGAGCCATCCTGATGACCAGAATGGGAAACATCCACGCAGGGGTTCCCATGCCCGCCACCGCACCACAGCCCCAGGGCCGTTGCCCCCAGCGCCTGCGGGCCATCGGCGAGCGCATCCGGCGGCGACGGAAGGCGCTTGGTATCAGTGCGATGGCCACCGCGGCAGCGGGCGGGATCTCCAGGGTGACGCTGCACCGCATCGAGACGGGCGCAACCTCGGTGACACTGGGGGCCCTGATGAATGTGCTGGATGCCCTCGATCTGTCCCTGGGCCAGTTGGAGGGTCCGGAGGATGCCGAAGCTGGAGCACCAACCGCAACCGGAGCGGAGACGATCGAGCTAGCTGCCTATCCCCTGCTGCAGCAACTGGCCTGGCATGTCCAGGGCAGCGGCAGCCTGAACGCATCGGAAGCGGCCTCTCTCTATGCACGCCAGCGCAGGCGACTGGATCTGGAGCCGCTGCAGCCAAACGAGCGCCAGCTGATCGCCGCGCTGAATCTCACCATCCAGGAAGCTGATGTTCCGGCTTGAGCACCACCGCCGGATCGCAAGCCTGCTGGGCCAGCTCAATGCGGAGCTCCTGCAGCAGCACCACTGCCTGTTCGGCGGCGGCACGGCCATTGCCCTGCGCTACGGGGAGTTCCGCCAGTCGGTGGATGTGGATCTGCTCGTCTCAGACCGGCAGGGCTACCGGGAATTGCGGCAGCTGATCCGGCGGGACAACAGCCTGAGGGCACTTTGGAAGGATCCCCAAAACCCCCTCGAGGAGAGCCGCGAACCGCTCACAGACCAATACGGCATCCGGGCAGGCGTGGTGGTGGCGGGGGTGGCCATCAAGCTGGAAATCGTGCTGGAGGGCCGGATCAGCCTGGAGATGCCCAGTGAGGAAGACGCGATCTGCGGCATTGCCTCCCTCACTCTGAACGACCTCATCTGCAGCAAGCTGCTGGCCAATTCCGACCGCTGGAACGACGACGGAGTCTTCAACCGTGATCTGATCGATCTGGCCCACATACCCCTGACCCAAACCATCTGGCAGCGGGCGCTGGCCAAGGCGGAAGAGGCTTATGGCGATGCAATCCGCACCGATCTGGGCAAGGCCCTAGAGCGGCTGCAGCAGCGTGAAGGCTGGCTGGAGCGCTGCCGTCAGGTGCTGGCGATCGAGGCCCCGCGGGCCGCGCTGTGGCAGCGCTTGCTCAACCTGCAGCGGCTGGCAGCCGCCCCTTCAGCACCAGCACGGGATTAAGCGGCGCCAGGCGGGTGCCATCGGCCAACGGCGCCCCCCGCCAGGCCTGATGCTGAGACACCGCCACCCGGCAGCCGGCCTGCTCAAGCAGCGGCCGCAGCTCCGCCAGGGCTTCCACGGTGGCGAGCGGGATCACCGCCATCCCGCCGGGCCGCAGGCGCTGCAGCACCGCCGCCAGCACGGCCGCCCGCTCGCGGCCACCGCCGCCGAGCAGCACCCGATCGGGATCGGGCAGTTGCGCCAGAACCTCGGGCGCCCGGCCCTCCAGCACGCCGGTCGGTCTCACCCCCAGCCGCTCGGCATTGGCTGCGATCAGAGCTGCAGAGCCGCCCCGCGCCTCCAAGGCCCAGAGCGCCAGGCCAGGCCGCAGCCGCAGCGCCTCGAGCCCCACCGAACCCACGCCGGCGCCGATATCCCAGAGCACGCCGCACTCGGGCAGCTCCAAATCGGCCAGCAACTGAATGCGCACCTCCCGCTTGGTCATCAAGCCGGGGCGGTCGTCGTGTTGGAGAAACAGGCCGTCTTCAAGGCCAAACAGGGGGAGGGCGGCGGGATCAGCCGGGGGCGCCGGCGGCTCAGCGATCAGCAGCACCAGATGCAGCGGATCGAAGTCGGGCGGCAGGGGTGCCCCGGGGAGCAGCCGCTGCATCCGCTCCGCCGGATGGCCCAGCCGCTCGCACAGCCAGAAGGCATAGGCCGCCTCCAGGCCCGAGGCCGCCAGGATCCGCCGCACCTCCTCGGCGCCGCCCCGGCCCGGGTCGGTGAGCACAGCCAGGGCAGGTGGTCGCTTCTGCAGGGCGGCGGCCAGGGGTTCGGGGTCGCGGCCGTGCAGGCTGATCCAGCTGGCGTCCTGCCAGGGGCGGCCGAGGCGGGCAAAGGCCAGCTGCAGCGAGCAGGGGGCGGGATGAAAGCGCAGCTGGGCGGCCGGAAAGCGCTGCAGCAGCAGGCGGCCGATGCCAAACCAAAGCGGGTCGCCACTAGCGAGCAGCACCGCCGGCCGGCCCGTCGCCAGGGCCTGCTCCAGCGGGCCGAAAATCTGCTCGGGCCGATCGCTGGCCAGGAGCTGGGGGCAGGGGTTCCCCGCCGGGATGCGGCCGGCCCCCTGTTCCTCCTGCCACCAGGGGCCAAGCTCCGCCAGCAAGCGCTGGGGGGCAAGCAGCAGCTGGGCTGCCCGCACCAAGGCGAGGCTGGGGGCCGGCAGCGCAGCCAGCCCTCCGGCATCGGTGCCGACCACCTCCAACACGGCCTGCTGAGCCAGGGCGCCCCACGGTCACTGCAGCCATGATGGCCGGCCTGTGCCACCGGACCCAGCCATGAGCGACCGCCGCCAGCGCATCCACGACCTGGTGCTGGCCCTGCTAGCCCAGCAAAACGACCTGGAGCTGCTGGCCGGCGACGGCACGGGCCTGCCCAGCGGCGATCCCGGCAATTGGATCGAACGCAACCGCCGCGTGGTGCAGCGCTATCAGGCCCTGGTGCGCTCGGCCGTGACCCTCGACGCCCTGGTGGATCAGGAGGTGAACGGCGGTTTCCAGGCGCCAGCGAACCAGGCCTACTGATCGGCTCTGCTCAATCCCGATCACCAGTCCAACACCAAAATCCGCTTAAACTGCTCTCAGGGTCGGACTCGAGGTAGCTGAAACCATGAAAGTGACCGTTGAACTTTCGGATACTGAGATGACCGAAATCCTGGAGCTCACCGGCGAGCGCAAGAAGGGGCCCGCCATCCGCCGCCTGATGGAGGAGGCCCTGCAGCAGCACCGTCGCGCCCAGATCGCTCAGCGATTCCTCAGCGGCGAGTGGGGCGTCGAGCTGGAGAGCTACGAGGCCGACCAGGAGCGCGAGCGCCAACGGAACCAGGAGTTCGCTGCATGACCCTGCTGCTCGACACCAGCCTGTGGATCGACTTCACCCGTACCCGGAGCCCGGCCCCCCTCAAACAGTTCATCGCGCCCTTCGTCCTCGACCCTGAGGCCCAACTGGCGGAACCGGTGCGTTTTGAGATGCTGCGTTCAGCCCGTCCAGACGAAACCCGCCAACTGAAAGCCCAGTTCGACACCCTGCCCACGCTCTCCACCCCTGCAGATCTGTGGCAGCGGGCGATCGACCTGGGCCAGGCCTGCCGCCAGATCGGTCAGACGGTTCTCAGCCTCGACCTCCTGGTGGCCGCCGTGGCTCTGCACCACAACGCGGTGCTGGTGAGTTTCGATGCCGATTTCGAAGCCATCGCCTCGGTGAGTGAGCTGCGCCTGCAGCGCCTTGAACGCCCTGCCTGACCCATTCGAAGCCTTTACGTTCATCTAGCCATCGCTTCTTCCTGCCATCTTCTGAACACACCACTTCTGTTAGAGCCCCTGCAGGAAGCCCAGTCCCAGCCGCCAACAACCTCTGACAAGCTGGACGCACCTTTTCTGGCCCCATGGCGCGCTTCGGCCTTTCAGCCCTCACATCGCTGCTGAAGGGCAACGGGGCTCCCACCGCTGGCAGCAGTAGCTGGAGCCGGGCCTTTGGCCTGGGTTGGGAGCAGCCCTACACGGTGCGTTATGCCAGCAACCTCGACGACGGTCCCAACCACGGCATGCCCTTGGGGGGCTTCGGCGCCGGCTGCATCGGCCGCGCCCCCGATGGCTCCTTCAACCTTTGGCACCTCGATGGCGGCGAGCACTGGTTTGGCAACTTGCCCGACTGCCAGTTCGCCCTGTTTGAAACCGACGGCGACCAGAGTCGCGCCCATGCCCTAGCGGTGAAGCCAGAGGTCGATGCCTCCAGGCCCGCAGCCGGCGAACCCCTGAGCGCCTGGAGCTGGTATCCCGCCAGTAGCGACAAGCAGCGCACCGGCACCTATGCCGCCCGCTACCCGATCAGCAGCACCCAGTACACGGGTGTGTTCCAAGCCGAGGTGAGCTGCGAAGCCTTCAGTCCGATCCTGCCGGGCGACTACCAGCGCACCAGCTACCCGGTGGCGGTGTTCGTCTGGACCCTCACCAACCCCACCAACCGGCCCCTCGACCTCTCCCTGCTGCTGAGCTGGCGCAACACCACGGGCTGGTTCACCAACACAGATCCCACAGCAGCAGTCACGTTTCGAGATGACGGCAGCCCAGAGCACAACTACGTGCCGGCGATCGGCCGCAGCAAGGGCCACCGCAATACCTGGGTGGAGCAACCGGGGCTCAAGGGGGTGCTGCTTGATGGTGAGCGCGTCACCCCCCTCGCCGAGGGCCAGGGCCAGTGGTGCATCGCCACCGCCGACCACCTCGAAGTGCAGCGCTGCAGCCGTTGGGATCCCAGCGGCAGTGGCGCTGAGCTGTGGGAACCCTTCGCCCGCGACGGCTCGATTCCTGATAGCAACAACGACCGCCGCAGTGGCGATAGCGACCCTGCCAGCGCCGCCCTGGCGGTGAAGTGCTGCCTGGAGCCGGGAGCCAGCATCGAAATCCCCCTGGTGATCAGCTGGGACCTGCCGGTCACGGCCTTCGCCACCGGCAGCCGCGCCCTGCGCCGCTACAGCGATTTTTTTGGCGGAGAGGCCAGCGGCGATAGCGGCACCAGCGCCGCCGCCATCGCCGCCGAGGCTCTGCGCGACTGGCGCGACTGGCGCGCCCAGATCGAGGCCTGGCAAAAGCCGGTGCTGGAGCGCAGCGATCTGCCCGAACCACTGCGGATGGCGCTGTTCAACGAGCTATACGACCTAGCCAGTGGCGGCAGCCTCTGGACAGCTGCGGCTGCAGGCGATCCGGTGGGTCAGTTTGGCGTGCTCGAGTGCCTCGACTACGCCTGGTACGAAAGCCTGGACGTGCGGCTTTATGGCTCCTTTGCCCTGCTGCAGCTCTGGCCCGAGCTCGACAAGGCCGTGCTGCGCAGTTTCGCCCGCGCCATCCCCGCTGCCGATTCCACGCTGCGGCCGATCGGCTGGTATTTCACCCAGGGCAAGGGCCGGGTGGAGGCCGCCCGCAAACTGGCCGGTGCCACCCCCCACGATCTGGGTGCCCCCAACGAGCGGCCGTTTGAGGCCACCAATTACACCGCCTATCAAGACTGCAATCTCTGGAAAGACCTGGCCAGCGACTATGTGCTGCAGGTGTGGCGCACCTTCAAGCTCGCCCCAAACGGCCCAGACCTCGGCTTCCTGGCCGAGTGCTGGCCGGCGGCTATCCAGGCCCTCACCTACCTCAAAACTTTCGACGTCAACAACGACGGCCTGCCCGACAACGGCGGCGCCCCCGACCAAACCTTCGACGACTGGCCGCTCAAGGGCGTAAGCGCCTACTGCGGCGCCCTCTGGATCGCCGCCCTGGAGGCGGGGCTAGCGATCGCCCAGCAGCTGCAACTGGAGCTAGGGCTAGACACAAGCGGCGAGCAGCGCCAACTGGGCGGCTGGCTAGAGCAGTCGCGCGCCAACTTCGACCTGCTGCTCTGGAACGGCGAGTTTTACAAAATCGATGCCGAGAGCGGCACGCCGGTGGTGATGGCAGACCAGCTCTGCGGCGACTTCTACGCCCGCCTGCTGGGACTGCCCGCCGTGGTGGCTGATGAGCGCGCCAGCAGTGCGCTCAAAGCGATTAAGGAGTCGTGCTTTGAGGGTTTCCAGGGGGGCCGGCTCGGCGTGGCCAATGGCCTGCGCCGCGATGGCACCCCGCTCGATCCCAACGGCACCCATCCCCTTGAAGTGTGGACCGGCATCAACTTCGGCCTGGCGGCCTACTACCGCCTGATGGGAGAAACCAGCACGGCCTTTGCCATCACCGGCGCCGTAGTGGAGCAGGTGTACAGCGGCGGCCTGCAGTTCCGCACCCCCGAGGCGATCACTGGCGTGAACACCTTCCGGGCCTGCCACTACCTGCGCGCCATGGCGATCTGGGCCCTGTGGGCTACCCACACCAACTGGCAAGCGATTCCAGGCGCCGAGCGCCAACCATGAAAAGCCTGCTTTCGCTGCTGCTGGCCCCCTTGCTGGCGCTAGGGCTCTTGCTGAGCCTGCCCACACCGGCCCAGGCCCTGGTGCATGCCCACAACGACGAGAACGGCACCCCGGTGGTGCGCAGCCTCGAGAGCCTGCGCGACCTCGACTACCAGAGCTGGCAGGTGGTGGCTTATCGCGAAGGCCCCCCAGGCGGCCCCCTGAAGCTGCGCATCGTGGGCTATCCCGGCAAGGTGCGGCTAGATCACCCCACATCTCTGCAGGTGCGCAGCGGCCACTTCCGCTGGGAGCTGGCCGATGTGACCCTGGCCAATCCCCAGCTGGCGGGTGATGGCCGCGCCGCCGCCGCCGAGTTTGATCTGGCCCCCCTGCTGGCCGACCTGCACCAAGACCGGCCGCTGCGCCTGGTGTTGCCGGGAGTGTTTGTGGAGCTGCCGGTGCCGCCATTTGTGGTGGCGGAGTGGCGCAGCCTGTCCAGCGCTGCTGGATGAGCCAGTGATGCACTCCACGGCGCCCTGGCTTCCCTGGATGCAACGGGCCCTGCAGCTAGCTGAGCTGGGCGCCGGACGCACCAGCCCCAACCCCCTGGTGGGAGCAGTGGTGCTCGATGCCGGCGGCTCGCTGGTGGGGGAGGGCTATCACGCCCGGGCCGGCGAGCCCCATGCCGAGGTGGGCGCCCTGGCCCAGGCGGGCGGGCGAGCCCGCGGCGGCACCCTGGTGGTAACCCTGGAACCCTGCTGCCACCACGGCCGCACCCCCCCCTGCAGCCAGGCGGTGATCGCCGCCGGCATCGCCAGGGTGGTGGTGGCCATGGCCGATCCCAACCCCCAGGTGGCTGGGGGCGGCCTAGCCCAGCTGCGGGCCGCGGGCATCGAGGTGATCACCGGCGTAGCCGAGGCCGAGGCCCGCTGCCTCAACCGGGCCTTCATCCACCGCATCAGCAGCGGCCGCCCCTTGGGCATCCTCAAGTGGGCCATGGGAATCGATGGCCGCACCGCCCTGAGCAATGGCGCCAGCCAGTGGATCAGTGGCCCCGAAGCCCGCGCCTGGGTGCACCAGCTGCGCTGCCGCTGCGATGCGGTGATAGTTGGCGGCGGCACCGTGCGCGCCGACGACCCCCTGCTCACCAGCCGCGGCGAACGCCAGCCCGAGCCGCTGCGGGTGGTGCTCAGCCGCAGCCTGGAGCTCCCCGCCGAGGCCAAGCTCTGGGATCAGAGCGCCGCCGCCACCCTGGTGGTGCATGGGCCAGAAGCTCCAGCCGCGGCCGCAGCCTCCCTGGATAAACGCGGCGTGCCCCGACTGGAGCTAGAGGGCTGCAGCCCCCTGCTGCTACTGGAGTCCTTGGCGCTGCGGGGCTGCAACCAGGTGCTCTGGGAATGCGGCCCTGAACTGGCAGCCGTCGCTCTAGCCGAGGGCTGCGTGCAGGAGCTGGCCGCCTTGATCGCCCCGAAGCTGATGGGCGGCCAGCCGGCCCGCACCCCCCTTGGTGAGCTGGGTTTCACATCTATGGCCCAGGTGCGGAGCTGGCAGGCTCAAGCGCCCCAGCGCCTGGGCAGCGATCTGCTCTGGCAACTCAGCTCACCTGCAGGCCTGGAGCCATGATCGCCGCAAAGCTGCCCTTCGATCTGCAGATTCCCCTGGCGGGAGTGTTGCTGGCCCTAGTCACCTGGCTGCTGCTGGACCGGCTCGGCAGGCGCTGCCGCAGCGGCTCCCTAGGCCAAGCCCTGCTGCTGAGCGGGCGAGTCAGCCTGGCGGGCACGGTGTTGCTCAGCAGTGCGGGCTGGTGGCTGGCGGGCCTGGAGGTGCGCAATCTGCTGCTCACCATCGGCGTGATTTGGACCCTGCTGCGCTGGCGCGGCGAACTCAAACAGCGCGCCGAGCACTACGCCGCCCAGTTGCTGCCGCATCTCTCCAGCAAGGATCAGCTGTTCCTATTCGACGTGCTCGACAAGCTGCTGACTACAGCAGCCCTCCTGGTGGTGCTGGTCATGGCCCTAGATCTGCTGGGTGTATCGGCGGGAGTGCTGATCACCGCAGGGGGGTTTGGAGCAGCGGCCCTGGGCTTCGGCGCCCGCACCATCGTGGAAAACGGCCTCAGTGGCTTGAGCCTCTACATCAACCGCCCTTTCGTGCTCGGCGACACCATCAACCTGCCCGGCCTGAATTTGCTTGGCACGGTGGAGCAGGTGGGCTGGTTTTACACCGAGCTGCGCGATCCGGAACGCCAGCGCATTTATGTGCCGAATGGGGTGTTCACCAGCCAAGCAATCCAGAACCTGGCCCAGATCGACAACCGCCGCATCTGGATCGAATTCGGCCTCAGCTACGCCGACCGGGAGCGCGTCGCCACGATCACCCAAAACCTGGAGCAGCGCCTCTCAAGCTTGCCCGGGCTAGACCCGGCCAAGGATCAGCTAGCCCACTTCGTGGGCTACGGCGAGTCCAGCCTCCAGCTGCGCCTGCTCTGCTACGCCGCCAGCAGCGACATCCACGCTGCCTGGGCCCTGCGGCAGCAAGCCCTGCTATTGATCGGCGAGGTGGTGGAGCAGGCCGGTGGCTCGATGCCCTTCCCCACCAGGCTGCTCATACGAGCTCCGGATGCAAAGGATCACCCTTGAACGGCCCCTGCACCTGGGATGTGATCCAGCCGCCGTAGAAGCCGCCAGGCTGGGGCTGCACGGGTTCACCATCCAGCCAGCACCCGTCCATCAAGGCCGGGTACACCGCAAACCAACCGGACAAAGCAGCAAAGGCCTGGGTGGGTTCGGGGTAGGTCCACACCGCCCGCCGCAGCCGGCGCTCGGCCGGGCCACCCCCATCAACCACCACATCGAAGTAGCGGGCCACCCCCTTCCACTCGCAAAAACTGGCTCCGCTGCTGGGCAATAGCAGCTCCTGGCGCACCGCCTCGGGCGGCAGGTAGTAGGTGGGTGGGTGAAAGGTTTCCAGCACCCGCAAACTGCGCCGGCTCTCGGCCAGAAGCTGGCCAAGGGCCTCAACCCGCACCAGCTGGCTGCTCTCAACCAGGGCCGGTGGGCGGGGGTAGGCGCCTACCTGCTCAGGGGCGGCCATCAGGAATAGATGAAATTGCGCAACCGCCGGCCTTCAGCGCCAGCCCGCTCCTGCAGCTCCGCATCGCTGAGGCTGGACTCCTGCCGCTGCTGCGCGGCGATCACATCAGCCTCCTCAAGGGCATAGCCAGCGCCGCGGGCCAGCGCCAGAAAGTCCTGCAGCTCCAAGGGCTCCGCCAGCTGGGTCGCCAGCTGGGGCGATTGGCGGGCATGCGCCAAAAAGGCATCGAGGCGCTCGAGGCTCACAGGTCCAGTTCCAACTGCGGTTGGTCTAGCGCCATCGCTGCCCCATCGGCCTGCCAGTCGCCCCCATCCCAGGGCAGCAGCAGCGGTTCGAGGGCCCGCAGGCCATGGCCATCGGTGGGCTCGAGCCAGGCCTGCTCCAGGCCGTTGGGAATCACCACCGGCATGCGCCGGTGGATTGGCGCCACTAGGGCATTGGGGGCGGTGGTGAGCACGCAGCAGCTATCGAGCTCGCTGCCATCGGGGCCGATCCAGCGCTCCCAGAGGCCGGCAAGCCAAAACAGATCGCCATCGCGGCGCCGCAGCCACTGGCCCTGCTCCCAAAAAGCATCAGCAGGAATCAGGCAGCGGCGATGGCGCCAGGCGGCGCGAAAGCTGGGCTTGAAGGCCACCGTCTCAGCGCGGGCATGCAGGCAGCGGTGCGCGGTGGCGGGATCCTTGACCCAGTCGGGCAGCAGGCCCCAAAGGGCTAGCCCCACCTGCAGCTGGCCATTTTCCTGGCGCTGGATCAGCAGGGGTTCGCCGGGAAGCACCTGCGAGCGCGGCGCGTAGTGGGCCGCCAGACCGGGCGGCAGGGGACCCTGCAAACGGGGCCTCAGGCGATCGAAGTCGGCGCAGAGGGAGTAGCGACCACACATAGCTGAATTGGGTCCTCGTTCGGTTCTCCCAACCCGCCGCCGAAACGGCCAGGGGACCACAGCCCTAGTTTGGGTGCACCTTTGGCTGCCGCACCATGGCGATCCGCCAGGACGACAACCGCCCTAACCGCCGCTTCGGAATCATCAACCTGGTGTTGATCGGTTTTGGTGTGCTGCTGCTGTTCAGCAACTTCCTGCCCAATCCAGCCGCCCAGGTGCCGCGGGTGCCCTATTCCCTGTTCATCGACCAGGTGAACGGCAGCAATGTCAAACGGGCCTACATCACCTCAGACCAGATCCGCTACGAGCTCAAGGAGCCCGAGGAGGAGGGGGCTCCCACCGTGCTCTCCACCACGCCGATCTTCGACATGGATCTGCCCCAGCGGCTCGAGTCGCACGGGGTGGAATTCGCCGCCGCGCCCCCCCAGAAGCCCAGCTTCCTCACCACCGCCTTGAGCTGGGTGGTGCCGCCGCTGATCTTCATCCTGGTGCTGCAATTCTTCGCCCGCCGCCAGATGGGCGGTGGCGCCCAAGGAGCTTTGAGCTTCACCAAGAGCAAGGCCAAGGTTTACGTGCCCGATGAGGAATCGCGGGTCACCTTTGCCGACGTTGCTGGCGTGGATGAGGCCAAGGCCGAGCTGGCAGAGATTGTCGACTTCCTCAAAAAACCCGAGCGCTACGCCGCTATCGGCGCCCGCATTCCCAAAGGTGTGCTGCTGGTGGGTCCTCCCGGCACGGGCAAAACCCTGCTCTCCAAGGCCGTTGCAGGTGAAGCAGGCGTGGCCTTCTTCATTATTTCCGGCTCCGAATTCGTGGAGCTATTCGTTGGTGCTGGCGCTGCACGAGTGCGCGACCTATTCGAAGAAGCTAAGAAAAAAGCGCCTTGCATCATCTTTATCGACGAGCTCGATGCCATTGGTAAGAGCCGTTCGGGCTCGATGGGTGTGGTCGGCGGCAACGACGAACGCGAGCAGACCCTCAACCAGCTACTCACGGAGATGGATGGCTTTGCCGGCCAGGACAAGCCGGTGATTGTGCTGGCAGCCACCAACCAGCCCGAAACCCTTGATGCTGCGCTGCTGCGGCCAGGCCGTTTCGACCGCCAGGTGCTGGTGGATCGCCCCGACCTGTCTGGTCGCAAGCTGATTCTGGAGATCTACGCCAAGAAGGTGAAGCTCTCCAGCGCAGTCGACCTCGACAAAATTGCCCAGGCCACCAGCGGCTTTGCCGGCGCCGACCTGGCCAACCTCGTGAACGAAGCGGCCCTGCTCGCAGCCCGCTCCTATCGCACCGAGGTGGAGCAAGGCGACCTCAACGAGGCGATTGAGCGCGTGGTGGCTGGTCTGGAGAAGAAGAGCCGGGTGCTGCAACCCGATGAGAAAAAAGTGGTGGCGTATCACGAAGTCGGCCACGCGATCGTGGGGCACCTGATGCCCGGCGGCAGCAAGGTGGCCAAGATCTCGATCGTGCCCCGCGGCATGAGCGCCCTGGGCTACACCCTGCAGCTGCCCACCGAAGAGCGCTTCCTCAATTCTAAGGAAGACCTCGAAGGACAAATCGCCACCCTGCTGGGTGGCCGCAGCGCTGAGGAGGTTGTGTTCGGGGAAGTCACTACCGGCGCCGCCAACGACCTGCAACGCGCCACCGACATCGCCGAGCAGATGGTGGGCACCTTCGGCATGAGCGAAACCCTCGGCCCCCTGGCCTACGACAAGCAGGGCGGCAGCCGCTTCCTCGGCGGCAACAACAACCCCCGCCGGGTGGTGAGTGACGCCACGGCCCAAGCGATCGATAAGGAGGTTCGCTCCCTTGTCGACAACGCCCATAACAAGGCGCTGGCGATCCTGAACCACAACCGGGGGCTGCTCGAATCGATCTCCGAGAAGATCCTCGAGAAGGAGGTGATCGAAGGTGACGATCTCAAGGAGCTGCTGGCTAGCAGCGTCATGCCCTAGGAGTTGAGCCATGGCCGCCATCAATGCCTATCCACCCCTGGCAGAGCTGAGCGGGCGGGACCTGCTCTCCTCGTCCGATCTCAACGGCGAGCAAACCCAGGCCCTGCTGCAGCTGGCGGCCGACCTAAAGGCAGGCCGCAGCAGTATCGATTTAGGGGGCAAAACCCTCGGCCTGATCTTCACCAAGGCCTCCACCCGCACCCGGGTGAGCTTCTCGGTGGCCATGGCCCGTCTCGGCGGCCAAACCCTCGACCTCAACCCCCAGGTGACCCAGGTGGGCCGGGGCGAACCGGTGGCAGACACGGCGCGGGTGCTGAGCCGCTACGTGGATGCCCTGGCGATCCGCACCTTCGGCCAGGGCGAACTCGAGGAGTACGCCCACTGGGCCACGATCCCGGTGATCAATGCCCTCACCGACCTGGAGCACCCCTGCCAGGCCCTCGCCGACTACCTGACGCTGCAGGAGGTCTTCGGAGCAGTGGAGGGCCTGACCCTCAGCTACGTGGGCGACGGCAACAACGTGGCCCACTCGTTGATGCTCTGCGGCGCCCTGCTCGGGGTGAATGTGCGCATCGGCTGCCCGGTGGGATTTGAACCGGATGCAGCCGTGCTTGAGCAGTCACGCCGCCTAGCGGCGGCTCGCGGGTCCGAGGTGGTGGTGCTGCACGAGCCGGTGGCTGCCGTGCGCGGCGCCCACGCCCTCTACACAGATGTGTGGGCCTCAATGGGGCAGGAGGAGGAAAAGGCAGAGCGGCAAAGGGCCTTCGCCGGCTGGTGTCTCAACGAAGAGCTGGTGGCAGAAGCAGATCCAAGCGCAATCGTGCTGCACTGCCTGCCGGCATATCGCGGCCTGGAAATCAGCGCCGGCGCCATGGAAGGCAGCTCCAGCCGCATATTTGACCAGGCCGAAAACCGCCTCTACGCCCAACAAGCCCTACTGGCAGCCCTGCTCGGCGGCGCCTGAGCTGGACAAACAGGCCGCAAGGCGGTACATCTGTATCAGCGACGTAGCGTCCGTGCCCGATCCCAGCAACAACCAAGTCCAGCAGGAGCTCTCCTCTGCCCAGCAAGAGCTATACGACTGGCTTAGCGACTACATCGGCAGCAACCGCCACAGTCCCTCGATCCGCCAAATGATGGAAGCGATGGGGCTGCGCTCTCCGGCGCCGATCCAGAGCCGCCTGCGCCACCTGCAGCAGAAGGGCTGGATCACCTGGCAAGAGGGCCAAGCCCGCACCCTGCAGCTCCTGGGCGGCATGGCCAGCGGCATCCCGGTGCTCGGCGCCGTGGCCGCCGGCGGCTTGGTTGAAACCTTCGACGACATCCAGGAGCGCCTCAACCTGGCCCCCGTGCTCGATACCCGCGGCCTTTTTGCCCTCACCGTGAATGGCGATTCAATGGTGGACGCCCACATCGCCGACGGGGACGTTGTGCTGCTTGAACCTGTCAGCGACCCGAGCCGGCTCAAAGCAGGCACGATCGTCAGCGCCCTGGTGCCAGGCAGTGGCACCACCTTGAAGCACTTCCACCGCAGGGGCGCCACGGTGACCCTGGAAGCAGCCAACCCCGCCTATGCCCCAATCGTGCTCCCCGCCGACCAGGTAACGGTGCAGGGCAAACTAGTGGCCGTCTGGCGCCAGGTCTAAACGGGTGGCGTTGTAAGGTCAATAAGCGCAAGGCAAGGCCACAAGCCAAGCGGAATGACCAGCATTCCGTTGCCATTGCGTCCTATCGGGGCCATAGCTCAGCTGGTAGAGCACCTGCATGGCATGCAGGGGGTCAGCGGTTCGAATCCGCTTGGCTCCATCTTCGAAACCCAGGCTAGCCCTGGGTTTTTTTGATGGTTAGTCGATGATGTACCCGGGGGCAACCCACTAGCTCAATTAAGAAGTTCAGCTAAGGCTCGGCGTGGCGGGTCAAAGATTGGAGGAAGGAGTAGTCCCTTTCCCGAAACAGCGCCAATCTCCCACAACTTCAAGCCCACAATTTCAGCAGAAGGATAACCAAGTAGATCGTAGAGTTAGGGATTGACCTCCATAATCAAGCCAGTCAACGCATCAATTATCAAAATGCCATCTTGGGCAGACCCAAAAAGACGCCGTTAGCGCTGCTCCGACTCCTGCAACGCCCGTTGAATTAGATCTTCCTGTTCCTCACTACCTTTTCTCCCCCAACCCATAAAGCCTATCTGGGCAAAGGGCTTGCGGCCATACGGGAATAGGAACCCCCACCGACCTGCTTAGATCCCTGATTCGGACTATTTTGAATTTAAGGGGAGATGGGCCTACACAAATCTCCGCTCCAACCAATCTCCGCCCTTCGGAGGTGATGCCCTTGACTCAGATCCAGCATCAGTTCATAACCGACCCTTTTCATAGCCAATCCTATGCATACTCAAACCTTTTTCCACCCAACCAACTGATCACACGGAAACAAAGGATCGAACGGCGAGTGTGAGCGCCGAGCCTGCCTTTGTTAGCCTTAACGCCTGATTTTCTACCGGCTGACGGTTTCTCAACCAACGAGCCGTCTTCTTGAAAAGCCCCCAGCCTCCTCTTTGTTTGGGGGCTTTTGCCGCAACCAGTTGACTGCCCTTAGGGATTTCCTACCCACCCAGCGTTGTTTAGCTGGCAGAATGGCAGTTGACCATTGCAAGCCCATGGGCTTCAGCGCCAAAACCCAATATGGATTGGTCGCCCTCATAGACCTCGCCGGGGCTTACGCCACTGGAGACTTGGTTCAAACCGGCGAGATCTGCAAGCGCCATGCCATTCCCGAACGCTATCTCGAGCAAATGCTCACCGGCCTGCGCAAGGCCGGACTGCTAAACAGCATCCGCGGACCGAAGGGTGGCTTTCAACTCGCCCTCAATCCAGACAACATCACCGTGGCCGATGTAGTGGCTGCGCTGGAAGGCAGCAGCAGCACGGATCCGCAAAGAGAACCAGATGATCCGGCCTTCCTGGTGCTTGCAGCTCTAGAGCAAAAACTGGAAGCCACAAAGGAAGCCCTTCTCACCGCAACCACCCTGGCCCAACTGCGTCGCGAGCACGATGCCTTCAAGCAGCCATTGCCGATGTTCTACATCTGATGCGCAACCGCAAGCCCTTGCCTCCATCAATGGAGGATCAAGACGATTGGCCCATCGACCAGGGGCGTCCCTGGCTGCTAAGACTGCTAGCCCTGCTTGGGGCCCTTGGCTTCGTGATGCTGGGGGTTAACAGCCTCTTGCCTGCCTTCGACCAGCCCAGCCCAAGGCCAATGCCCGATCAGCGCAACCGCTCAATCACTTGAGGGCTAGAAGCGGGACATTGCCAAGATCTTGGCCAGCTTCTCGGCTTCTAGACCATTCAGTTCATCGAGCTGCAATAGGCTGTCTTTGACCAAGCTGGCAAACACGAACAGGATGCCGTCGAGGCGGAAATCAAAGCGACCTTCGATCGTGTGGCGCTCGATACTCAGGTAATCGTGCAGCTGCCATACGGTTTCAGCATCTTCAAGCTCGTCGGCCTTCGCACGCACCTGAGCCACTAGCTGCTGCACTGCCCTGGTGTAGGCACGGTCGAAGGCTTCGCGGGCAACTGACTGCTCCGTATCTGTCCAACCCTCAAGCATAGTGTCCATCATGTGAATTGAGCCCTCTCCCTCAGCAGCGAGGCTAGTCGGGGACTCAGCCTGCTGCGAGACCTACGCCGCTGGGCCGGAAGTTCAAACCAGGCAAGCGTCGGGGCGTCATGGTGCTCCCTGTGATAACCGAAGTGGAAACAGGCCAGTAACGAAAGCCAGGGAGCCAGTTCGAGGCTATCGGCGTGGGGGCGACGCTGGGGCAAACGCTGGCCTCGATGGGGCAGGTAGGTGCCGAAAACAAACAACTGCAGCGAGCTGAGCAGCAGGGGCAAGGTGCAAAACAGCAGCACATTCAGCCAGCCGCATGGCGCCAAGCGGCAGGCGATCAAGGCCAACACTGTCCAGCCCATAAGTAACCGGCCCATCTGGCCCCAGGTGAGATAGCCAGCCATGAAGCGGGCATACCAAGCAATAGCCCCTGCGGCTGGATCCCCGTGGAAATCAGGGTCAGAGGCGCTAGCAGTGAATAGATGGTGGTGTTGATGGTTGCGGCAGCAGGCTTGGTAAGGAAGCGCCGCATATAGGCCCAGGGCGATCCTGCCCAGCAAGGCATTGCCATAGCGCCAATGGGGCCACAACACCCCATGCATGGCGTCATGACCAACGATGAATAGGCCTGTTTGCAGCAGGGTGCGGCCAACCACTCCAAAAAAGATGGCAAGCCAGACCCATGGCCTGGCCAGCTGCATGGCGTTTAAATCCCAGCTCAGCAGGCCAGCAAGGCTGACCAGCCAACCCATCGTTATCAGTGCGGCGAGCAGAAGCCCCTTGCGGCTGGCTGCGCTCAACGGCCGAATTTCAGCAAATCTGCAGGGGAAGCCAACAGATCGATGGCCACGAAGTAGATCTTGCCGTCAGGGTTGAGCAGGAAACGCCAAGCAACGTTCATACCAACGCCGGCTCCAAACCAGGGGGTCTGGACCTTGCCAGTCACCTTGATTTGGGTGAAGTTGCCTTCAGTGGGTTCAGCGAAACCGCGCTCAGGAAGAAGCTGCAAGTTCTGGCAGTCTTCACGGAAGAAGCGAAGGATCGCGTCACGTCCCACGATTGGCTTCTGGAAAGGGGCTTGGAGTGCGCCATCCGTCAGGAACAGTTCGATCAGGTTGTCGAAGTCGTTGGCGTTCAGCAGGTCCATATAGCTGTTCACCGTTGGGTTGATAACGCCCTCGATGAACACCCGCTTGCGCTGCTCCTGTGGAGTGGGAGCGGCAATGGGCTCCATGACCCGCTGTCCCTCGCCTTTGGCGGGGTCGTAGCCCATATCCACCACAAAGTTGCGCAGCAGGGTGATCTGCTGACCCTGATCGACAGCTTTAACTGAGCTGAGCACCGCAGAAGCGTTGGGCGACAGCTGATAGCCCTCGGGGATCGGAGCAACAAAACCGGCGGCCATCCATTCGCCCAGCTGGTACCAGAAGCCCAGCTTGATGTTCACCGACCAGCAGGCGTAGGTGCGACCGATTTGGGTATCGGTGCGATTGGCAAGCTCGCACATCACCTTGCTTTGCTCAGCGAAGTTCATCGCCTTGATTTGGTTGAGCAAAGGCTCGGCAAACTGCATCCGCGCTGCGCCAGGGGCGGCAACGGTGATCGTGTTGCCCATTTCGAGGTAGGCGTACCAGATCAGAGCCAGTTGGTCCTCGGCACTCAGCAAGCGAAAGCGGGCCGTGATCGCAGGCACGACGTCAGCTGAAGCTGTATCGGGAAAGATCTGGGTTGCCTTCTCAAGCGTGAACATGCGGCGACGATCCAATTGTTAAGGAGATTTGCAGACTCTAGCTCCAAGGAACCAGATCTGATAAGTCGCAGCCGTTTTGCAGCTCCGCCATGATCCAATTCTGCTCCAAACACCCCACTCCGTGACCATGATTGCGCCCGTACCGGTGCTTAACGAAGCCGACCGTTACAAGCTCGATCGCTCAGACGACGCTCTTTTTTACGCCGAGCCCCGCTTCGTACAGCACCTCGATGCCAGCTTCCGCGCCCGGCTGACCTCTCTGTATCGCGAGCGCATCCCCCCTTGCGCAACCGTGCTGGATCTGATGAGCAGCTGGGTGAGCCATCTGCCAGAGGACATCACCTATCAGGAGGTGATCGGCCATGGCCTCAATGCCGAAGAGCTCAAAGCCAATCCGCGCCTTGATCGCCTTTGGGTGCAAAACCTCAACGTTGATCAGCAGCTACCGCTAGCCAACGACAGCGTTGATGTGGCTCTGATCGTGGCCGGCTGGCAATACCTTCAACAACCGGAAGCTGTGGCTGCTGAGCTGCTGCGGGTGGTCCGGCCCAGGGGTGAAGTGATCGTGGCGTTCAGCAACCGGATGTTCTTTCAAAAAGCGCCCCAGATCTGGACCGACGGCGGCGACCGTGATCACCTGGCCTACGTGGCCCAAGTATTGATGGCTCAAGGTTGGGGCAGGCCGGAACTGCTGGCGGAAGAGACAGCAGCTCCAGGAGCTCTCGGCTGGATTGGCAGCAAAGGCGATCCTTTCTTGGCGGTGATTGCCGCAAAGCAGATTGCCAGCTAGGCAACCAGCAGATTCTGCAAAAAAAACCCGGGCAGTAAATACTGCCCGGGGAATAGCTAAGAGGGCTGATGCACTCAGCCCGAATGGATTCAGCCCAAACCCAGTTGGCCCAGGATTCCTTGACCGGTGAGGAGCTCGGTACCGAGTCCGATCACGAAACCGAGCATGGCGAGACGACCATTCCAGGTTTCAGCGAAAGCGACAAAACCGAAGCGGGTGGTGGATTCAGCCATGAATGTTCGTTAGTTACGAAACTTGAAGTCATCGTAACAGATCTTGAAGCCATGGTTGCGCTCGATCGGGGCCAGCCATAGGGGTTCCTGCAGGCCCGCCCGGGATTGATCACCACTGCTGAGCAGTGGGCTTTTCCCCAGCCAAGCGCCCTTATCCCCAGCTTTGCGTAGGTTTTTCCACAGAACGGCGGCTCAATATCGGCCGCTCGTCCTGATCCTTTTGGTTCTGGATGGGGAAAACGGCCCTCCCCTTGACGCGTCTCCAAGCAACACTTCCGAGCCTGAAGCCGCAGCTCCCAAACCCCGAAAGCGCCCATGGGCCGGTGCTGGTGGCCGTGCGTCTTGCCGGACTCGCCTCCCGCGGCAGCCTTTGACGGATGAGCGCCTGGCGTGGGGTGATGGGGGGACCCAGACCGATGCCGCCATGCTCCAGATCCCGGACCACGCCCCCGCCTTTGTTTCGGTCGAAAACCAGTTCCCTGAGGAGCTGTACGACGCCATGCGGGAGTTTGTCCGGGTTCACCCGCAGTGGGATCAATACCGCCTAATGCAGGCAGCCCTGGCCGGCTTCCTCTTCCAGCACGGCTGCCCAGACCGGGCCGTGGCTCGCCATTACCTCGACGGACTATTCCGCCGCCAAGAACCCGATCCCTCCGCAACCAGGCCCTGAGCTCCCTTGCCGGGGGCAGAGTGGCAGGACGTTGTTGGACAGCAATGGCCCCAGGAGCATCAGAGGCCGATGCCCTCCTGGTGGCGATCGGCGCCGTTCCCGGAGCCTGGCTTCGCTTCCGGGTGGTGGATCACCTGGAGCCCGTGCTGCCCAGCCGGCACTGGGGCACCTTTGGGGTCAATGTGATCGCCTGCTTTGCCCTAGGGCTGATTGTGGGCCTAGAGCAGAGCTGCGGCGAAGCCTCCCGCAGAGCATTGCTTCTTCTGGGCACCGGCTTCCTGGGTAGTTTCAGCACCTTCTCCAGCTTCAGCGCCGAGCTCTGGATCGAGCTGAGCAAGCGGCATTGGCGCGAGGCTGCAGTGCTCGCTGGAGGATCGGTGACAGGAGGGCTGCTGGCGATGCTGGCGGGCCTCAGCCTGGGCGCTCAGCCATGAGCACCATGCCAAGCCGCAGCCTGCAGGGCGATTTGCGCGACCTGGCCCTGGTGGCCGGCGGCGCCATCCCCGGCGCCCTACTGCGCTGGCAGCTGGAGGCCGATGTGGTCGCCAACATGCTGGGCTGCCTACTACTGGGTGTGGTTTTGGCCCAAGCCACCCGGCGCAAAAGGCTGATGCTGTGGGCAGGCATCGGCTTCTGCGGGTCCCTCACCACCTTCTGCACCTGGATGTTGGACCTGACAAGGGCCCTGCAGGCCGGCAAACCAGGGGAAAGCGCGCTGTTGCTGCTGGCGAGCCTCGCCGGTGGCGTTGCTTTGGTCGCCCTTGGCCACACCATTGGGATGCTTTTGAGCCACCGTCTGCGAGCTAGGGCGGCAATGCCAAAAAAACAATGAGCAGCGCTCCTGTGAGGCCCAGCTCTCCAAAAAAGGGCCCCTATCAACCCTCCCTGCTGCGCGCCCTGCATGGCTGCAGCGCCCTGGCCGTGCTGGGTTGCTGGCTCACGGGCCTAGTGGTTTACGGCCGCTACGACGGACGCTGGGGGCGGCTACCACTGCAACTGCCTGGCGACTGGATTGACATCCACGGCAGCTTGGGCGTGGTGTTGTTGCCGTTTGCGGTGCTGCTGGCTGTCTACGCCTGCACCCTGGGGCGGCGCCGGCTGCAACGCCCCAGCAACTCCCTCCCCCTGCTGGCCCTAGGCCTGGCGATAGGCAGCGGCAAGTTGATGCAAGAAGACTGGTTGCGCAGCGGCCAACTGCACCATCTCGCTTATCACCTTCACCTGCTGGCCTGGCTGTTGGTTGGCGTGACAGTGGCGGCCCATCTCTGGGGAGTCCTGCGGCTAGGGGGCTGGCCCCTAGCCCAGTCGATGCTGAACACCACCGCCCGCAGCGGCGATCAACCCAGCGACTGGCTCCGGCAGCTACGCCGAAGCAGGTGATCCCTCAGAGCCATCTGCGCCAAGCCGCCCCCACCAGCACCAGTAGCAAGGGAAGCTCTCCCCAGCGGTCGTAGGGGCTGGGGGCCTGCAGCCGGGGCACGGTGAACACACCGGTGGCTGCCCGCCCGGAAGGCAGCGAGGCCACGGGCAAGCCGCGGCTATTCACCAGCAGGCTGGGCCCTGTGTTGGCGGCACTCACCAGCCAACGGCCCGTTTCGATGGCCCGCAGCTGGGCCAGGGCCTGAAACTGCTGCTGGAGCAGCAGCGGGTAGGGATCGAGGTTGGCGCTGGCCAGCAGCCAGCCGGCTCCTTCGCGGGCGGCGGCAGCCAGGGAGGCCCCATCCGATAGCTCGTAGCAAATTGCCCCGCCGATGGCGCCAGCTGGCCGGAGTAGCAACCGCGACGGCGCTCCTGGCTGCAGACCCCCCACGGCCGAAAGGCCGCTCCAGCGAGCCAGGCTTGCCAGGGGCACCCATTCCCCCAGGGGCACCAGCCGATGCTTATCGAGCCAGCTGCTCGCCCGGCTTTCCCCTGGCGCCAGGCGCAACAGGGCGCTGCGCTGCTCGGGCTCCCCCGCCACCTCCTGCCAGCGGAAGCCGCCGCTGATCAGCTCCACCGGCACCGGCTGCGCCAGCTGGGGCTCAAGACCGAGGGCCCCCTCCGGCAAGACCACCACATCCACCGAGCGCTGGGCCGCCTCCGCCAGCGCGGCCGCCAGGCGCTGCTGCAGCCGCTGCTGCTGGTCCCACTGAAACTTGCGGCGGGTGGGAATCGCCGGCTGCAGCACCAGCACTCGCTCGCTGCCGCCCTCCCCCCGCAGGGGCATGGCCGCTAGGGCAGCAGCACCAGCGCCGTGGCTGAGCAGCACGGCAGCGGTTGTAACCACAAGCCAGCGGCGGCGCTGGGGGGCGGTGCAGCAGCGCCAGAGGCACCAACCCAGCAGCAACTGCACCGCCGCCAGCAGGCCACCACCACCAAGGGCAGCCAAGCCCGCCAAGGGGCGATCGCCGGGTAGGGCAGCAGCCCCCAGCCCCAGCCAAAACAGGGGCCCTTTGGCCAGCAGCACTTCAACCAGCCCCCAGCCAGCGGCTAACAGCAGGGCGCTGCTGAAGCGGCGCGGGTCCAGGCGCCGCGCCAGCAGCACCCAGAGGGCCACCAGCAGTGCTCCCGCCAGGGCACACAGCAATAGCAACAACAGGGCCAGGGGCAGGCTCAAGGGGCCCGGTACGCCGATCCAATCGAGGGGATGGAGACCCAGCAACCAGCGGTGACTCACCAGCACGGCGGCAGCGCCCCACAGGGCCCCACCCCAAGCGCCGAGGGCTGAGCCAGCCAGGGCCCACAGGGGCACCAGGGCCAGCCAAAGCAGGGGAGGCATGCCCAGAGGCGGCAGCGCCAGCCCGGCAAGCAGCCCCGAGGCCAGCGCCAGCCACCACCTCCCCAGCCGGTCATTGCCCATGGCAAGCAAGAGTAGGAAGCGCCAGGGTGTGTGGGGAATCAAGCCGCCATGGATCCGAACAACCCCCTCCAACAACTGCTGCTGCGCGGCCTCGGCACCACCTCCCTGGTGTCAGAGCGGCTGCGCAGCGTGACCCAGGCCTGGGTGCGCAGCGGCAAGCTCGATCCCAGCCAGGCTCCAGCCCTCGTCGACGACGTACTCAAAGCCCTGCGGGGCGAAACCCCCGAGCTAGAGCAGCAGGCCGAGCGCCAGCTGGAGCGCAATAAAGACCAGCTCCTGCAAGACCTAGGCCTGGCCCGTCAGCGCGAACTTGATGAGCTGCGGGGCCGACTCGACCGGCTTGAACGCAGCCTGCGTCAGCGCCCAGGCAATGAAATGCCTGGCGAGATCGAAATTCCCGACTGATCAGCCCTGGCTATCCGTCTGCCCGTCAGAATCAGTCCAGTACTTGGAGTCCCATGCGCGACATCCTGATCAGCTCCGCTGTCTGCGTGGCCTGTCTGCTGCTGGCTCTGGTGAGCCAGCTGGTCAATCCAACCGTGGTTGACGCGGCCAGAGTTGATGCGGCCAGCGCCGGTAGCCAAGCCATGGCCTCCCTGTTTTCAGCCCAAGCGCGGCCAGCCGTGAGCAGCAGCTTCGAGCTCGACCCCGACGACCCCAACCCCACCCTTTTTGTGATGGCCAGCGAAAACGATCAAACCAACGGCGCTGAGATCGCCCAGGCCAGCGGCCTCGGCGGTGAACTCAACGCTCCTAAAGAGCGCACCACCCCCAGTGGCCTGCGCATCACCGACCTGGTAGTCGGCGACGGTGCTGAAGCCATCGCCGGCCAGACCGTGGCCGTGAACTACCGGGGCACCCTGGCCAACGGCACGGAATTCGACAGCAGCTACGGCCGCGGTCCCTTCTCCTTTCCCCTTGGCGGCGGCCGGGTGATCCAGGGCTGGGATGAGGGTGTGGCTGGCATGAAGGTGGGCGGCAAGCGCAAGCTGGTGATTCCACCCGATCTGGCCTACGGCGATCGTGGCGCCGGCGGCGTTATCCCCCCCAACGCCACCCTCACTTTCGAGGTGGAGCTGTTGCGCATCGGCGGCTGAGCTGCGGGCTGGGATCGTTAGGATGGGCGCTCTGGCTGGATGCTGGCGCGCCGCCCCTCCTGCCCACACCTTCGTCTTTTTCCTCTCCATGGCTCACACGCTGCCCGCGCTGCCCTACGGCCTCGATGCGCTCGAGCCCAACATCTCCCGCTCCACCCTGGAGTTTCACCACGGCAAGCACCACGCTGCCTACGTGACCAACCTCAACAACCTCGTGGCTGGCACCGACCTTGAGGACAAGAGCCTGGAAGACACCATCACCGCAGTGGCTGGTGATGCTGGCAAGGCTGGCGTTTTTAACAACGCCGCTCAGGTGTGGAACCACAGCTTTTATTGGCAGTGCATGAAGCCCGGTGGTGGTGGCCAGCCCACCGGCGCCCTGGCCGACAAGATCAATGCTGATTTCGGCAGCTACGAGGCCTTCGTCGAGCAGTTCAAAACCGCCGGTGCCACCCAGTTCGGCAGCGGCTGGGCCTGGCTGGTGCTCGATGGCGGCACCCTGAAAGTCACCAAGACCGCCAATGCCGACCTGCCCCTAGCCCACGGCCAGAAGGCCCTGCTCACCATGGATGTGTGGGAGCACGCCTACTACCTCGACTACCAGAACCGCCGTCCCGACTACATGACCACCTACCTCGAGAAGCTGGTGAACTGGGACTTCGTAGCTGCCAATCTGGCTGCCGCCTGAGTCAAACCTCTCCAGGCGTTCAAACGTCATTGAGGCCAAGCCCCCGGAGAACCTGGGGGCTTTTTTATGGCCTTGCCGAGCTGAGCACCACTTCCGGCGCAATCCACATGGCATCGCCATAGGAGAAGAAGCGGTACTCCCGGGCGATCGCCTCGGCATAAAGAGCCAAAAGGCGCTCGCGGCCTAGCAGGGCACTCACCAGTAGCAGCAAGGAGCTCTTGGGCAGGTGGAAGTTGGTTAGCAGCCCCTGCACCACGGCAAACCTGTAGCCCGGCTGGATCACCAGATTCACCGGCCCCGTGTGGGGCCGCAGCTCGCCGCCATGCAGCTGGGCCACCGCCTCGAGGCTCCGCACCGAGGTGGTGCCGATGGCTATCACGCGGCCGCCACGGGCGCGGCAGGCGGCCACCGCCGCCACCAGCTCTGAGGTCACCTCCACCCACTCACTGTGCAACTGGAGTTGGCTTAGGTCTTCCGTTTCCACGGGGCGAAAGGTGCCCAAGCCCACGTGCAGGGTGGTGGTGGCCAGCTCCACGCCCCGAGCGCGGATCGCCGCCAGCAGTTCGTCGCTGAGATGCAGCCCCGCTGTTGGCGCAGCAACAGCCCCAGGCTGGGCGGCGTAGCGGGTCTGATAGCGCTCGTTGTCGCTTTCGTCGTGCTCGTGGATATAGGGCGGCAGGGGGATGGCGCCGTACTGCACCAGCAGCGGCTCCAATGCCGCCGCATCGGCGCACTCCACCGGAAACTGCACAATCCGCCCGCCCGTATCGGGGTCACTGCCAAGCACCTGCAACGGCAGCGGCGTCTGGCCTTCTGCCACCACCTCGATCCAATCACCAGGCTTGAGCTTCTTGGCGGGTTTAGCCAGGCAGAGCCACTGGCCCTGCCCGCCATGCCAAGGCTCCAGCACCAGCAGTTCCACGGAGCCGCCACTGGGCCGGCGCGCCTCCAGCCGAGCCCGAAGCACCCTTGTGTTGTTCACCACCAGTAGGTCGCCGGGCCGCAGCTCCTGCTGCAGGTCCCAGACGTTCAAATGACGAGCCTGGGGCGCAGGCCTAGCCCCGCCTGGCTCCACCACCAGCAGCCTCGCCGCATGGCGCGGCTCCACGGGACGCTGGGCGATGCGCTCCTCTGGCAGATTAAAGTCGTAACTGGAAAGCCGTAGATCGGCGGAATCGCTCATGCCGGAAGGTAATAGCGCACGAGGGTAAAAACGCGATTGCCGCTGGCATCTAGGGCTCTGTGCATATTGATGCCGCGTTGATTTAGAAGTAGCGAATCAAAGCTGTAACGAGGTATCGCCATCGGCATCACAATCGTGTGGGTGACGTCTGGGTGAAGCTGCTCCTCAGACGCCACGAATGCCACAAACGGATCTACCAGCGAGGAGAAGGGGCTTTCCAAAATATGCAATTGGATTCCGGGCGACTCGCCTACTAGCCGCTGCCAGTCGCGGCGGATCATTGCAGGGTCGTCCTCCTCGGAGCGAACCCACACCCCAATCACCTGATCCGACACCTTGGCGGCGTAGCGCAGGGCGTCAAGTGATGGACGTGACAGGGAAGGAATCCAGACGATGCTGCAGTTGCCCACCGGATCGCGTCGATCAGGCAAACGCACTGTGCCCTGCGCCTCGGCTGGCAGGGAAATAGCCGCATAAACCCGGTGATAGCGGCCCCGAATGCGAGCCAGCAGCCACACCAGGAGCGGGATAGCAATCACCACTATCCAGGCCCCCTCGGCAAATTTTCCCACCACAATCACCAGCAGCACCACCAAGGTCGTGAGTGCTCCCAAGGCATTCATCGTCATTCGGCCCAGCCAGCCAGCGCCCCGTAGCCGCCACCAGCGCACCACCATCCCCGCCTGGGAAAGGGTGAAGGCCAGGAACACGCCCAAGGCGTAGAGGTTCACAGCCACGCTGGTGTCACCCCGGCACACGAGGATGATCAGAGCGGTGGTCACCAGCAACACGGCGATACCGTTCTGAAATACAAGCCTGTCGCCAATCCAGCCCATCTGACGAGGCAGGAACCGGTCATGGGCCAGCATCGCCGCCAATCGGGGGAACCCCGCAAAGGCGGTGTTGGCCGCCAGGGCAAGGATCAGCAGAGTGGTGATCTGCAATGCCCAAAACAGTGGACTGCCAGCGCCAAACACCCTCATGCCGATTTGGGCCAGCACCGTGCGCTCCGGATCAGGAGCCACTCCGTAAAGGAAAGCAAGTCCACTGACGACAAGGAACATGGCGGCCAGCATTACCCCCATTACCAACAAGGTGGCCTGGGCCCGGCGAGCTGCCGGTTCACGAAACACCGAAACTCCATTGGCGATGGCTTCAATTCCAGTCATCGCAGAGCAGCCAGAGCTGAAGGCACGAAGTAGCAAAAACAGTCCCAGGGGCTCCACCGCCCGGATCACGGGTGGCGCATCGGGCGTAAAACCATGGGCAAACACCAGGTTGTGGAGGCCGAACACCGCCAGCAGCGCCACCATCACCACAAAGGCGTAGGTGGGAACGGTGAACGCCTGGCCGGCTTCGCGCAGGCCCCGCAGATTGGCCCATCCGACAGCCAGGAGCAGCAGCAGCGCCAAGGGCACCTCGTAGGGGAGCAGGGCTGGCAAAAGCGAGGAGAGGGCTTGAGTACCTGCCATCAGACTCACTGCCGCGGTGAGGGTGTAATCCACCAAAAGAGCTGCTGCCGCCACTAGCGAAGGCCCGGTGCCCAGGTTTTCGCGGGCCACCACATAGGAGCCACCGCCCTGGGGATAGGCCTCGATCGTCTGGCGATAGGAGAACACCACAATGGCGATCAAAACAACGATCGCTGCGGTGATCGGCAGCGACAGGCCCAGGGTCTGGCTGCCGGCCAACACCAGAACCCCAAGCGCAGCCTCGGTTGCGTAGGCCACCGAGGAGAGAGCATCTGAAGAAAGAATCGGCAGAGCCTGCACACTGGGCAGGCGCTGAGCGGAGGCATCCGCGCGAGGCAGAGGCTTGCCTAACAGCCTGCGGAGCAGGGGTTGGGCCACAGACTGCTTCATCGAGATAGGGGCTTCAGAACGCCAAGCTTTCGGGGTTTGTCTCGATCAGCTGAGCCAGATCCTTGAGGAAGGCAGCCGCCTGGGCGCCATAAATGGTGCGGTGGTCGCAGGTGAGATTCACCTGCATTTGACTGGCCACCCGAATCGAGCCGTCATTACCAGCCACCACTACGGGCCGGGAGGCGGCCACCGCCAGGATGGCGCCGGTGCCTGGGGGCAGGATCGCGTCGAAGCGATCCACACCAAACATGCCCAGGTTGGAGAGGGTAAAGGTGCCGGTGCTGTATTCCTCGGGTTGGAGCTGCTTGCTGCGGGCCCGCGCCACCAGATCGGCCCAGTTGCGGGCCATGGCATAGATATCGGTCTTGTCGGCGTTGGCCAGCACCGGAGTGATCAGGCCTCCGTCTTCCATGGCTACGGCCACGGCCACATTCACTGAGGCCGGGAAAGCCATGGCAGTGCCATCGGCGCTGGTGGCTGCATTTACCTGGGGATGGCGCGCCAGCACCACACCCACGGCTTTGGCCAGCAGGGCGGTCATCGTGACGCCCTTGGGCTTCACCTGCTTGTAAAAAGCGTCGAGCTTGGTGGTGGTGATTGTGTATCCCACCCGGAAACAGGGCACCGCCAGGCTGGCGACCATGTTGCGGTTGACGGCGTTTTGCAGCGTGTTGAAGCCCACGCTCTCGCCGGGCCGGCCGAAGGCATCGCCGGCGGGAGCTGGGAGAGGCGCAGCTGCACCATTGGAAGCGGCAGGTGCGGAGGCGGGGCCTGAGCCCTCGGCAACCCGCGGCACCGTGATCGGCTGACCGGTGGCTGCCATCACGTCTTCCGCCTGGATGCGGCCGTGGGGACCGCTGCCACGCAGGGCACCCAAATCGACACCCAATTGGGAGGCAAGCTTCTTGGCCCGCGGCGAGGCCACCACCCGGCCGCTGGCCGTCGACGCGGGAGCCACCACCGCAGCCGCCACAGCAATAGCCGGGGCAGGGGCTGGTGCAGTGGCTGTTGCCGGGGCAGGAGGTGGGGTTACGGGTGCGGAGGGTGCAGGTGCAGCAGCTGGGGCAGGGGCGACAGCAGGTGCAGCTGGGGCCTTGGCTGCAGCATCGGCAATCTCAGCCTCGGTTTCAACGATCAGGCCAATTGTTTCGCCCACCGGCGCCGTGCCGCCGGCAGGCATCAACACAGCCGCCAGGTAGCCCTCGTTGAAAGACTCCACGTCCATGTCGGCCTTATCCGACTCGACGACCAGCACGGACTCACCGCGCTCAACCTTGTCGCCTGGCTGCTTCAGCCACTCCACGATCTTGCCCTCCGTCATGGTGGAGGAGAGGGCCGGCATGAAGATTTCGTGGGTTGCCATAAACCAGTGCCCGTCTGCCTTTTGAGGAGGTGTTCCAACCACTGTTCCAACTTTTCTCCAACAGCGGAGGAGGAGCAGGGATGGGTGGTGAGGGGACTCTAAGACGCAGGTAAATCCCCGAGAAGGTGCTCAGCACAGGGTGCTGCGGTCCTCACCCACCCTCAGGGCACCACCCCTGCCGCACCTCCTGCCGTGCAACCCACTGAGAGCACCTTTTGGTCAGGTGCTCGCCTTGAGGAATAAGACCCTGGTGAATCGGACAGGTGAGAAGGGTGACGCAGTGCCTGCCGACCTCGTAGCGGAAGTGCTGGCAGGTGATACAGACGCTTGAGGAGCGGGATGGTTTGAGGACATTCCACTCAAGGAACTCCCATTCCTCAGAGGGGGTCGCAGGTGGCACAGGAACGGCAGCAGGCATCGCACGAAAGCAGATACACCTGTACTACTCACGCTGAGGCGGTGAGGTCAAGGAGTCCATTGAGTCCCTTGGCGGTCAGACTGTCCTCAGACGGGTTCCCATACCTGGTTGCCCGCGTATTGCAGTCTTGATCCAATGAGTCATCAGGTGCTGCCGATCAGGGGTCTCCGCAAAGCGGTGAGCATGGGTGGAATCTTTGCCGTCAGCACGGTGCTCCCAGGCAAGGTTCAGCACCTCGCCTTCCACCTGAAGACCATCAACCGTTTTGGAACTGATGGGATCTTGAATCACGGGTTGCAGATCCTGGGGTGCTTCCTGGTGCTCTCAGTTCTGATCTGGGCAAGCAAGACCGAACCCAACCCCGTCAGACCACTACTGGCGTACCCACCACACAACAGGGACACGGTGCTGGTGCATGTCGCGGGTCTGCTGACTGGTGTACTGCTGATGCTGCGATGAGTAGGACATTGGCGGGGGAACGCCCTGCCAACTGGATCAAGGAAGTTCCCACAGGCAACCACCAAGAACTATGTGACCCCTGCATAACGGGCAAAACCCAGTGCTGTAGGCGAAAATGGTCGGAAGTGACAAGACCGAGTGACTGACTCCCTGATCCAGGAACCTGATACCGTCGAAGAGGCGAGTGAAGACCTGGGCGGACTCGATGACCTGCTGGCATCGCTGCGGTCAGGCGAGGAACCAGCGCCGAAGCGGGGTCGAGGCAGAGCGAAGAAGGAAGCACCCGCCAAGGATTTCAAGGCAGTGCTTTGGGCGAGTGCCGACAAACTTCGTGCCCAGATGGATGCGGCGGAATACAAGCACCTGGTTCTGGGTCTGATCTTCCTCAAATACATCTCAGACACCTTTGCCGCCCAGCAAGGCAAGGTGCTGCGGATGGTCAGCAATCCTGACTCTGACAACTTCGTGGGCGATGACCCTGACGATCACCAAGCAGCACTGGAAGACCGTGACTACTACACCCAGGAGAACGTGTTCTGGGTTCCCACTGATGCTCGCTGGGAATCGCTACGGGCACGGGCAAAACAACCTGATATTGGGCAATTAATTGATAAGGCACTGGTTGCTATCGAGAACGAAAACCAAACACTTAGAGGCAAATTAGATAAACGGTTTGGTGCTGCCCAACTGGAACCAGGGCGAATGGGTGAACTGGTGGATTTAATCTCCACTATTGGATTTGTTGACGATCAAAGATCTGGTGATGTGTTGGGTGAGGTCTACGAATACTTCCTCGGTCAGTTCGCCAGCGCAGAAGGCAAGAAGGGTGGTCAGTTCTATACACCTGCTCACGTTGTAAAAACGCTGGTTGCTGTGCTGGCACCACATAAGGGTCGGATCTATGACCCCTGTTGCG
>Ga0247834_1001381_pt1 | contig 41873 bp, 29 predicted proteins | sample LaCruzMarch2015__8_FD_187118 | JGI IMG/M metagenome (GOLD analysis project Ga0247834, IMG submission 187118) | Freshwater microbial communities from meromictic Lake La Cruz, Castile-La Mancha, Spain - LaCruzMarch2015_12m | ecosystem: Environmental > Aquatic > Freshwater > Lake | place: Spain... | reverse complement strand
GGCGAGGGCGAAGGCGAAGGCGAAGGCGAGGGCGAAGGCGAAGGCGAAGGCGAAGGCGAGGGCGAAGGCGAAGGCGATGGCGAGGGCGAGGGAGAGGGAGAGGGAGAGGGAGAGGGAGAGGGCGAAGGCGAAGGCGAAGGCGAAGGAGAGGGCGAAGCCCCTGCCGGCTGCGACGTCGACGACGACCTCTGCGTGGTGTTGACCTGGGACAGCCCCCGGGGCGACCTCGACCTGCACCTCACCCTGGCGGGGGAAGAGACCTGCTCGGTGTACGGCTGCTTCTTCGGCAACTGCACCGTGGGTGATCAACGGGCAGACTTCGACGACAGCGGTGGCGTCTCCGGCGGCGACCCCGTCCTCGTCGACGACGACTTCGGGCTTGGACCCGAGGTGCTGCGTCTGCCCTTTGCGGGGATTGGTGACCGGTTGGAGATCGGCGTGTTCTCCCAGCCGCCGTCGACGAACCCCACGGTGCAGGCCACCGTGGCTGTCTTCAGTCGTGGCCAGAGCGTGGGCAGCTTGACCCAGACCATGGGGCCAAACACCTTCTGGAACACCCTCACCGTCGACGGCACCGCCGACGGCGTCACGGTGGTGGGCAGCGGCACGACCTGCGCCGTGGGCCAGTGGATTTGCACCACCGTCGCCGGCGCCTGCAACTGACGACGCAGACGGAAGAGGCGACGACCCGGGGCGGGTCGGTCAGGGCGTCGAGCGCTGGACGGCGTCGAAGAAGCGCTGCTCCCAGAGGTCCCGGGCCTTGTCGATCTTGGCCACATTGCCCTTCAGGGTGAGGGCCATGTCGCAATTGATGGCCAGCAGCTGGATGTAGCGCTCGCGCCACTGGCCCAGCCGTTGCCGGGAGGTCGGCTCGGTCATTTTCAGGTCGAGATTGATCACCCAGGCGATCATGGCCGATCCCAGCAGGGGCGTTTCGAGTTGGTTGGTGGCGGGCAGGCACGTCGCTGTCCCCTCGAGGAGCACGGTGCGCCCATTGACGTCCCAGGCGATGGCTTCCTGGCCCTCGCCGCCCTCGGGGCCCTTCACGGTGCGCACGGTGCCCATGGGGCTCAACATCGGGGCCAGCAGGTTTGAGAGCGAGACCGGCTCGCGCAGGGGCACGAAGCCCTCGGTGCAGACCCGCTGGTTGGGGGCGACGAACGGGGCGAGCACGGCGTCATCGCGGTAATCCGACGGACAGGTCGACTGATTCAGGGTGATGCCCCGTTCCAGGGTGGCGATGGTCTCGTTGGTCTCGGGGTCGACGGAGCGCCAGGCCATGGACACCTCCACCTGCCGCTCGCCCTTGTCGTTCTTGAAGGGCAGGCAAGCCCCGGCACCCGACACCATCACAACCTTGCCGCCGTAGCGACCCGCCAGGAAGCCCTGGCCCCGGGGCACCACCTCCACGCCGGCACAGCTGCCGAAGTGGGCGGCGACGGCGGCCTCGAACAACATGTTGGGAGACGACGCTTGCCCCTGTCCGGTGGCGGTCGTGGTCTCCGCGCCAGTCGTCGCCGACGTCGCGCAGCCCGGGCCCAGCAGGCCGCCAGGCAGCCGATCTCTCGTGCCCTTTGGACAAGGCTGCCGCCGCCCTCGAAGGCTGCCATCAGCGCTCGCCACGATGGCCAGGGAACGACAGATGGTCATGGGCGTGGGCATGGTGGGGAGCCTATCCCCGGTGACCGCCGCCGCCGGGCGGTGGGCGCGTGCGCCATGACACGGTTCCACGTCCACGAAGGCTCCACGAAGGTTCCACGCAGGTTCCACGCAGGTTCCACGACGGTTCCACGACGGTTCCACGACGGTTCCACGACGGTTCCACGACGGCTCCACGACGGCTTCACGACGGCTCCACGAAGGTTCCACGACGGCTCCACGACGGCTCCACGAAGGTTCCACGATGGTTCCACGAAGGTTCCACGATGGTTCCACGATGGTTCCACGATGGTTCCACGATGGTTCCACGATGGTTCCACGATGGTTCCACGATGGTTCCACGATGGTTCCACGATGGTTCCACGCTGGTTCCACAGTCTTGTTCTGCCGGGCACCGCGGGCCACGATGGCGGCATGAACGCGCCGACCCTGGTCGACAACATCGCCGAAGGGCGCTTCGAGCTCGTCGAGGAAGGCCAACTGGCCTGGGCCACCTACCGGCTCCACGAAGGCCAGCTCATCATCGACTATGTGTTTTCGCCCCCCGAGCTGCGGGGCCGGGGCACGGCGGGGCGGCTGATGGCGGGCATTGTCGAACAGGCCGACGGCCGGGCCCTGCGCATCACGCCCATCTGTGGCTACGCAGCCACCTGGCTGCGGCGCCACGGTCGCTGACGAGATGCCTGCCAGTCACGACGGTGCCGGGTCATGAACTACCACCGCCTGCTCCTGCTGCTGGACCACGACGCCGACGCCGCCGGCCTCATCGTCGGCCTGCACCGCGAGGCCCCGTCCATCGAGCGGCTGCTGGTGGTGCAGGTGGGCAGGGGCGGCACCATGACGGTGACCGACGGGCTCTCCACGTCGGCCACGTCGTCCACGTCGGCCACGTCGTCCACGTCGTCCACGTCGGCCACGTCGGCCACGTCGGCCACGTCGGCCACGTCGGCCACGTCGTCCACGTCGTCCACGTCGTCCACGTCGTCCCCGAGGACCGTGGCTGGTCCGGCCCTCGGCAGCGCGTCCCTCGCCGCCCTGTGCATCGCCGAGGCCATCGACCTCGTCGTCGACGCCGTCCGTACCCTCCAGAGCGTCACCGCCGTCTACGGCCTTCGTCGGCTCCATCCCCTGCCCATCCTCTTTGCCGGCAGCGCCGACCGCGCCGACAGCGCCGCAGAAGCCGGCGCTCGTGGCCGTCGCCGGGTGCGCTGCTTCGCCATCGGGGCCCGGTCCCGGGCCGCCATCCGGACCTTCCTGCGTGACCACAGCGACCCCTCGATGGGCATTTCCCTGGTGGGGCCCGCCACGCCGACGCGGGAGCAGCTGACGTCGCTGTTGGAGTTGGCGGGCACCACCGCCACCGTTGAAGAACAGCCGCCCCACCAGCCGTGGCATCGCCGGGTCTTGAAGGGCCAGCGCGTCGACGACGACGGCGACGACGGCGACGACGACACAGACCTGCTGGTCTGTGCCTGGCTGCCCGCCCTGGCCCTGCTGGGCACCCGCACCACCACCCGGGTCTTGCTGTTGCCACCTCCCGGCGCGCGACCGGTGCAGATTGGCGTCCTCGACGTTGCCGACATCGCCGACGTTGGCGGCCGCCTCCGCACCAGGCTGGCGTTGCGCGCATCGGTGGGGGCGCCGGTTCCCGTGCCCGACCAGGCCATCGCCTGCGTCTCGGGAGGGATCGTGGTCGCCCTGGCGGACACCAACGACGGGGCCCTGACCCTGCCTCCCCTGCCGACGGTGCGCACCCTGGGCCTCTATCGCGCGGGTCGCCACAGCGACGTCGATCCCCTCGCCGCCATCGAACAGCGGGTGGCCATCGTGCGGCCCGGCAGCCGCCCCCTGCTGCTGTGCGACGCCGAGGTCGACGACGACACCCTCCGCCAATGGGCTCACCTGGAGCCCCTGCTGGTCCGCCTGCGTCCCACCCGCCCGTGCGAGGGGATCCGCGAGCGCCTGCGCAGCCTCTCCCTGCCCGCCCACGTCATCGACGCCCGCGCCGTTCTCGACGAAGGCTGCGCCCTCGACGTCTCTGAAGCCCTCGACCCCGTGCGCCTGGCCCGGGTGGCCGTGAAGCTGCGTGAAGGGGGCTTTCCCGTCGTCGCCATGGTCCACCGGGGCCCGGTGGACCCGGTGTCGCCCCGGGGCGTCGCCTGTTGGCGGGAAGGACACCCGCCCGCCGACGCCAACGACATCCCGGCGGTCTTGTCGTCGTCGTCCATCGAGCCGGCCCTCGTCGGCGGCAACGCCGTCGAGCTGGAGCTCGACAACGCCGTCGCCCGCCAATGGTTGCTGGCTGGCATCGCCGCCAGCAACCGCTCGGTGCATCTGCAGGTCTATCTGGCGATGGATGACGAGGTCGGCGCTGCCGTCGAATTCGCCGTCGCCGGGGCCGCCGTCCGCGGCGTGACGGTGCGGGTGTTGGTGGACTCCCTCCACGGCTTGCATGGCTCCCTGGGGACCAAGAACCCCCTGCTGGCGCGCCTGGCCCTGCTGCCCGGCGTCGAGGTGCGGGCCCTGCGCCGCATCCGCGAAGTGCCATCGTTGACGGACCTGAAGCTGCGCGACCATCGCAAGCTGGTGGTCATCGACGGCGACACCGCCCTGGTCGGCGGCCGCAACCTCGCCCACACGTACTACGTGGCCCCCCACGAGACCCGACTCACGCCGGAATCGGCGTGGACCACCGTGCCCTGGTTGGATGCCGGGGCCCGCCTGCGGGGACCAGCTGTCGCCGACGTCGAACGCTCGTTTCGCCAGGCCTGGTGCGAGGCTGGCGGTGCCGACTTCGCCGTCCACGTTCCACCACCAGCGGGCCCCTCTGGCGTACAGGTGGTGGTGCACCATGGCCTGCGGGACAGCCGCATCCTCGAGGCCCAGCGGGCCCTCATCGACGGCGCCCGTTCCCACGTCGTCATCGTCAACGGCTTCCCCCTGATGCTCGAACTGCAGCATGCCCTGCTTGGGGCCCTGCGCCGGGGTGTGCGGGTGCAGGTCCTGACCGGGCACCTCGTCACCACCCATGACGGTGAGCCCTTTCCCGGGTCCTTCGTCGCCGGCCGATCCATCGTCACCGACCTGGTCCATTCGCGGCTGGATCCCCTGGTGGCCCTCGGCGCCGAGGTCGCCGACTTCGCCATCCACGACGACGTGGCGGGCGGGGGCCTTGGCACCATCCATCCCCAGGTCCACGCCAAGGTCCTGAGCGTCGACGCCAAGCGCTGCGCCATCGGCAGCGCCAACCTCGACATCACGGCCGCCTATTGGGAGAGCGAACTGATGCTGCTGCTGGAGGATGCCCCCCTGGTGGCCGACCTTGAGGCCCGCATCGCCAGCCTGATGGCCGACGCCACCCCCATCACCCGCGATGATGGGGCCTGGCCAGGGCTTGCCCGGCGCCGGGCCTGGATGCGCCACTGGCCAGGGGTTCTGTCCGCCTGACGGCCTGACGGCCCTCGCCTTCCCCGGCGACACACGGCACAACAGGGGGGATGACCAACAACGATGTCCTCCGCCGCCTCCGCTACATCCTCGACCTGAACGACCGGCGCATGATGGCGGTGTTTGCCCTGGGCGGTCGCGAGGTCACCCGCGCGAAGATGAGCGACTGGCTCAAGAAGGACGACGACCCCGCCTTCGCCGAATGCCCCGACGAAATCCTGGCGTCGTTTCTCAACGGCCTCATCATCGACAAGCGCGGCGAGCGCGACGGGCCCAAGCCCCCGGTGGAGTCCTGGCTCACCAACAACGCCGTCATGATGAAGCTCAAGATCGCGTTCACGTTGAAGGCCGAAGACATCCAGGAGCTCATCGCCCTTGGCGGCGTGACCATCTCCAAGCCCGAGCTGAGCGCGTTTTTTCGCAGCCCCGACCACAAGAACTACCGGGAGTGTCAGGACCAGGTCCTGCGCAATCTCCTGCGGGGCCTGCAGATGAAGCACCGGGGCACCGGCGCCCCCGGCACCGCGGGCACCGCCAGCGGCGATCCCCCGGCCAACGAGGCGGCCAGCGACGACAGCACCGACGGCACCGACGCTGGCGCCGACGGCAATGGCGCCGCCTGAGGGCGTTGCTTGTCGGCGAGGAACCCGACGGCAGCGACCCTCGACAAGTACCTGAATAAGAACGGTTTCTCGGGCCAGAAGGCACCGGATGCAGTGCAGGGGTTGCGTCGGCGCTCAGCTCCCGGGGTACCGGCGTGTTGTCCCGGTTGCCGTCGCCGCAACCGACCGTGCCCCTGTTGCGCGTACCAGCACGGTGGTATTTTTGGAGCATGATCCAGACTGAGGGAATCGCCGCCTTCTTCGCCGTCTTCGATGACGCCCCCGACGACACCAAGGCCCTCTTCGCCGGCCACCTGGCTTTCGTCGTTGGCCGCGGCGCCAACCTCGGCGCCTTGCGCCCCGAATTCGCCGCACCCCTGGCGCGCTTCGCTGAACTCATCAACCTCGACGACGCGCTCTCGCCGACCGCCACCGCCGAGGCCATCGACGCCTTCTTCGCCGACACCACCGTCGACTCCGGCCTCGCGCGGGCGTTCGAGACGTTTGTGCAGCAGCACGCGCTCAACGGCCAGGCAGCGCGAGGCGAGCTGGCACCGGCGGCCGAGGCACTGCTCGGCACAACAACCTCCAAGATTCCCGTCGGCACGACGCGGGTCGCCGGTGCTGTGCCCGGCGGCACGCTCGGCCTGTTGCAGGCGCGTCTTGCTCAAAATACGAGGCCCACATGACGAACGCCATCAAAGGCCAGCGCACCCGGAACACCCAGGCCATCGCCTCGACCGACAAGACCGCGCCCAGGCGCGCGTCGGCGACGTCGATGGGCGAGAAACTGCGCACAGCACCCAATGAGCCGACGAGCCGCAGCAGTGCGGTCACCGCGTTGTTGACGACCCCGAGCCAGTCGCCGACGCAGCTGGGCTCAGCCCTCGGCGCCTTCGGCGCGCAGATCGCGGGCTTTCACGAGACCGGCCGTGTGCGTGCTCCGAACCCGCGGGCGATCGACACGAAGGCCATGGCCCACAACCTCGACCGCATCCTCAACAACGCGCTGCCACGGCTGCAGTCAGCGGTCGCCACGATGAAGCACGCGCCGCCAGAGCTGCAGCAGGCCGCGCGCGACCTCGCGGTCACGCTTCACGACGAGAAGAACGCCATCGAAGCCTGGCTGTGGAAGTACGGCGGGTCGTCCGCCACCATCGACCTGCGCGCGGACCGCTTCGGCGCGCCGCTGCAAAAGATGCAGACCTTCTCTGACGAGCTCAAGGCGGCAGCCGCGACCTGGGGCGGCGCCGCCGCTGCGGGCGGCGTCGACCAGCTCAAAGTGGTTGTCTACGGCGGCAAGCTGCTCGACCAGATGCGTGCCAAGGGCAAAGCGCTCGATGCCGCGCTCCACGCCATTCCCGTGAAGAAGGCGGCCGTTGAAAAGGCCGAGGCGGCGCTGCTGAAGGTGATGCAGCCGCTCTTCGCGGCCCTGCAAGACACCGCCGTGATGGCGGACGCCCAAAGCGCCATCAAGAACGACTACTGGCAGACCGGCGACACCGTCGCGAGCATCGCCCGCCACGTCAAAAGCGCCATCAATGACAGTGGCCTCGGCATGGGCGCCTACGGCGTCAGCGATCACACCCGTGGTTGGTTGAACTACGCCAGCGCGACCATGGACAACCTGACCTCCCAGCACATGGCGGTCGACTTCCACCAACGGGGGAACCCGCCGGCGCGCGAGTCGACCTGGCTCGACGACCCGCGCATCCCTGATTGGCGCAGGTAGCGCAGGCCGGCCCGGGCTCGCGTGCATCAGCGGCATCGTGAGGCCCGGGTCAACGCCGACGTCGGTGGACCGTGCGACTGCCCTTGAAGCTGCACGGACGGGTGGCAGCACAGACCCGGAAAAGGAGCCGACCCGATTCCATGGTGTCTTTACGCCCATGGGCCATCCCGCCAAGCAGCCGCGGCGCCCCTGAACTGGCGATGACCCGAGCGGTCTCGCTACCCTCCGTCATGCGCACACTTCTCGTCGTCATCATCGCCGCTGCGGGACTTCTCCTGGTCGCTTCTTGCGGGCCCCCGGCCGGCAGCGAACAGGGGCCCTGCTACGGCAACGGCACCTGCGACGACGACCTCGTCTGTGCCAGCGACCTCTGTGTGCTTCTCGCTGAAGGCGAAGGCGAAGGCGAAGGTGAAGGCGAAGGTGAAGGTGAAGGTGAAGGCGAAGGCGAAGGCGAAGGCGAAGGCGAAGGCGAAGGCGAAGGCGAAGGCGAAGGCGAAGGCGAAGGCGAAGGCCTCGATTGTTCCTCCGCCGGTGATTGTGAGCGTCCCGGCTGCCGCGACACGACCAGCTGCGCCGCCGGCAGCGGGCTCGACGGCGACGACTGCGACGAGAACAGCGACTGCCGGGGGCGGACCTGCCTCATCCTCGGTGGCATTGGCGCTTGCGCCGGCCTCTGTGGCGACGACAGCGACTGTGCCGATGGGGTCTGCGTCGCTGGCGTCTGTTACGCCGCCTGCCCAAACGGCGAGAGCTGCCGCACCGGCCTGTTCTGCGATGAGCGCCCCGCGGGTTTTGGCTTCCCACCAGTCTGCCTCGCCGACGGCTTCATCCTGCCGACGTGCGGCAACGGTGTCATCGAGCCCGTGCTGGGGGGTGGACTTGAGGCGTGCGATGGCGACAACAAGCCCTCCTGCCGCGAGCTCGGCTTTGCCGGCGGCGATTCGGTCTGCCGCAGTTGCACCGTCGATGCTTCAGGCTGCACCAGCGTCTGCGGTGACGGCGACGTCGCTCCCGACGAACGCTGCGACGGCGCCAACCTCGCCGGCGCCGACTGCCGCAGCGCGGGCTTCGCTTCAGGCGATATGGCCTGCCAGGCGAACTGCAGCGACTTCGACGTCAGCGGCTGCGCCGACGTCTGCGGCGACACCGTGCAGGGGCCGTCAGAGGAGTGCGAACCCCTCAGCTGCCGGGCCCTCGGCTTCGACAACGACGCTGCCATCTGCACCGAGGCCTGTGTCTTCACCAACGTCCCCTGCGCCGGCATCTGCGGCAACGCCGTCCGCAGCGTCGATGAAGCCTGCGACGGCACCGACTTCAACGAGGACAGCTGCGTCGCCCGCGGCTTCGCCAGGGGCGACCTCATCTGCACTAATTGCGTCGTCGATGACAGCGCCTGCGCATTCCCCGATGGCTGGACCTGCGGTGCCGCGTGGTCCGACGGCGTCTGCGACTGCGGCTGCGGCGTCGCCGACGAAGACTGTGCAACCCCCGATGTTGCCAGCTGCAACCGGTGCGACGCCGGCGGCTCCTGCGCCGCCAGCTGCGGCGACGTCGACCCGGCCAATCCCGTCCTCTGCGTTGCGCCGGTGCCGGCCACCTGGGTCTGCAACGTTGCCTTCTGGGACGACGGCAACTGCGACTGCGGGTGCGGCGCCCTCGACATCGATTGCCCCGCCAACGACCGGGATCAATGCGAGTTCTGCGACAGCTGCGGAACCTGCAGCGACGTCGATCCCCTCGACATCGGCCGCTGTCTGTAGTCGGGCGCTGTCGTCGCGGCCCAGGTCGCGGCGGTCTGGCCGACCATCAACCTCTTGTCTTGGGGCCGCGCCGTCCCTGACGAGGTGATCGCAGCGCTCGTCCCCAAGCGCTGCTGGTGCTGGCGTCTCTGCGCGTGGCCTGGCGCAGTCGACGACGTCGTCGTTCGTCGACGAAGGCTTCGCCCGCGTCTTCGCCACCTTCAACGGCGTGAGCGCCAACGCAGGGCCCTCACGACGTCAAGGGGCCCTTGACTGGCGGCGCAACCACCTCGATCACTCCAGCGCGGGCACGGTCGCGGCGATCTGGGCGGGTGTGCGCGTCGAGAACGCGACGGCGTACTCGGAGAAGTCCTCGAAGACGTCTCCTCCAGCGCTGGCACGGCGGGAGACGACGACGAAGGGCGCGATGGACACCTGGTCACGCAAGATGCTGAACGGCAGCGTCAGCAACGCCGCGCCGTCGGCGTCGATGACCTGGTTGATGCGGTCGTTGCCGGCGGCGATCTCGACGACGAACGCGGCGCCGGTGCCGTCGGCGGCGACGAGCAGTCCGTCGAACTCGCTGACGGGCGTCACGTCTGTGGCGGAGAAGACGAAGACGCCATCGACGCCCGCCACTGCGAGGCGGCCATCGGCGAGCAGCTCGTCACCGCCACCGCTTGAGACCCCGGGCGCCGCCACCGCCGCCACGAACGCCTGGCCTTCGCCTGCGGCCGTCAAGTCCATCGACAAGAGCGCGGCGACGTTATCGACAAAGTTGAACACGACGAGGCCGGTCGCGCCGTCGACCTGCAGCCACGACGCGAGGCCCTGCCCCTGCGCCAGCAGCGCGCGCGCGTCGGCGTCGGCGTCCACCGCGACCGTGACCGTGCTCAGCGCGCCGGTCTCGCGGTCGATCGTCACGATCGCCACCTCGAAGGCATCGGCGTTGCGCGTCAGCGCGTAGATCGCGTCGCCGAGCGGGGTGGCGCCCAAGATCTCGTCGGCGTCCACCTGGGTCTCCTCAGTCGTGTCGTCGGGCAGGCGCACGACGATGCTCAGCCGCGCGCGCTCTCCGACCACCGCGAAGCTGTGCCGCACGAGGTGACGGGCCTGCGCCCGCTCTCCGCGCAAGGGCCCGGGGAACAACACGCTGCGCGGCACCAGGGCGTCGTCGACCCAGACGCTCGGCGCGTCCTCGCGTGTGATGCCAAAGCGGCTCTCTGGATAGCCGTCCTTGAGCTGCTGCCGATCGATCACGGTGATGGGCGGCGTGGGCGTCGCGTTGGACGAGTCCACACCGAGGCTGTGGCTCACGCCAGCGGCGGTCACCCGGACCAGCTGGTCGCGTTCCTGGAACAGGACCTCGTCGGCGGCGACGTGGTGCAGCTGCACGCCCGAGAAGGACCCGCCACTCAACAGCCGAGGCGCCGTCGCCACGGTGTCCATCGGCACAAACGACAGAAACGAGCCCACATCGAGGAGGGTCTGGCTCCCGACGCCGGCGCAGGTGACGCGCAGCCCGGTGACGAGGCCGAGGGCGCCGTCATGACGACGCAGCGCAGCCTGGAGGGAGGCCCCCGCCAACGTCGCCGTCACGCTGCCGCTGCCGAGGCCGTCGAAGGTGGCGCCGTCGGCCATCGCCACCTCGGTGATGTCGCAGTCCGCCTTGAGGAAGAGGCGAAACGCATCGTCGACGGGACGATACAGCGTCGCGACCTCGAGGTCGGCCTCCCCTTCCCCTTCCCCTTCTCCCTCACCCTCACCTTCGCCTGCCGTGGGGTCGGGACAGGCAACGGCGCTCGACAGGATCGTGAGAGCACAGGCGAGCAAGCGGACTCGAGGAGCGTGGCGTGTCTTCATGGTGGTCCAATCGCCGCTCAGCGGAGGAGAAGAATAGGGCCGGTTTCCGGATCGAGGCAACCTGACCATCGACCCGGTCCGGCCGTGGGGCCGGGTCTGGCCACACGGACGGCTCACTCAAGCGTGACGACGACACGACCCCGCGGGCACTGTACGCGCAGAGGCGCAGAGTCCTCGACGGTCGCTCGCCATCGCGGGTCGCCGCGTGCAGCGAGAAGCCCTCGACGGCCACCTGGGTCTGCAACGTTGCCTTCTGGGACGACGGTAACTGCGACTGCGGGTGCGGTTGCGGTGCCCTCGACATCGATTGCCCCGCGAACGACCGGGATCAATGCGAGTTCTGCGACAGCTGCGGAACCTGCAGCGACGTCGATCCCCTCGACATCGGCCGCTGTCTGTAATTCAAATACTTGGCGCCTCGCCAAGTATTTGAATAATCATGATTATTCTGGCCCGAAGGGCCCGAATCGGGCGCTGTCAGCTGCTAGCTCTCGTGGCGCAGGGCTTCGATGGGCCGCAGGTGGGCGGCCTGTCGGGCGGGCAAGAAGCCAAACACCACGCCGATGGCGACGGAGAACGCCATCGGCAACAGCAGCACCTGGGCGTCGACGACGAGGGGAATGCCGAACTGCCGGGTGGCCGCCCAGGCCCCAAGCAAGCCCACCACGATGCCCGCCAGGCCCCCCACCGTCGACAGCACCATGGCCTCCACGAGGAACTGGAGCATGACGTCGCGGGCCCGGGCCCCCAGGGCCAGCCGCAGGCCGATCTCGCGGGTGCGCTCACTGACGGCGACCAGCATGATGTTCATGATGCCGATGCCCCCCACCAGCAGGCTGATGGCGGCGACGGCGGCCAGAAACGATGACAGCACGCCGGTGATTGACCCCACCATCTGTTCGATCTCCTTCATGTCGCGTACGAAGAAGTCCGCGTCTTGATCGGGCCCCAGATGACGTCGTCCCCGCAGCACGGCCACGATGTCTTCCTGGATGCGACCGGTGTCTTCGCCGTCGTTGGCGGAGACGATGATCGATGACACGTCGTCGTTGCCCGCGATGCGGCGGTGCATGAACGACAGGGGCACCATCATGGTGTCGTCGGGGTCCATGCCCGTGGCGGCCCGGCCCTTGGCCTTCAAGATGCCCACGACGGTGACGACGGCGCCATTCATCCGCAGCTCTTTGCCGAGGGCGTCTTCGGCGCCAAACAGCTCCTGGCGGGTGGTCTCGCCCAGCAGGCAGATGGCGGCCCCCGTGCGTTCGTCGTCCTCGTTGAAGCCGCGACCGCTTTGGATCTGCCACTTCATGGCCGTGAGGTAGCTCTCGGTGACGCCGACGGCCATGGTGGACCAGCTGGCCCCCGCCCGCACCACGCGCACGCGTGAGCCAGCGACGGCGGCGACGGCCCGCAACCCCTGGACGCTGCGGGCGATGAACTCGGCGTCGTTGTCGGCGAAGGGATGGGCCACCCCGCGGCTCTGTCCCCCCATGGCGGGTTGCCCCGGCGAGACGAAGAGCAGGTTCTGACCGAGACCCGCCAGCTGCCCCTGGATGTCGGCGGTGGCGCCGCGGCCGAGGATGACCATGGCGATGACGGCGGCGACGCCAATCATGACGCCGAGGGTGGTGAGGGCCGCCCGCAAGGGGTTCTTGCCCATCTGGCGCAGGGCGATGAGGAAGGCCTGCAGCGTGATCATGGCCGCACCTCCATCGCCCGCGGGGGACGTACCGGCGTCGGCGTCAGGTTGGGGCTGTCCTCGACGATGCCGCCGTCTTTGAAGCGCACGATGCGGCTGGCGTAGACGGCCATGTCGGGTTCGTGGGTCACCATCACGACGGTGATGCCCCGTTGGCGGTTCAGGGAGGCCAGAATTTCCATGATCTCCGTCGCTCGCGCCGAATCCAGATTGCCCGTGGGCTCATCGGCCATCACCACCGACGGCTCCGACACCAGGGCCCGGGCAATGGCCACCCGCTGCTGCTCACCGCCAGAGAGCTCACTGGGGAGATGTTCTTCGACGCCGCTCAAGCCCACCGCCGCCAGGGCCGTGCGGGCCATCGAGCGGCGCTTTCCCGTCGAGATGCCGCGATACACCAGGGGCAGCTCGACGTTTTCGAGGGCGCTGGTGCGGGCCAACAGGTGAAAGCCCTGAAAGACAAAGCCCAGATAGTTGCGGCGCAACAACGACAGGTCGTCGCCAGAGAGTGTTTTGGTGTCGATGCCGCGAAAGAAGTAGCTGCCGGCGCTGGGCACATCGAGGCAGCCCATGATCTGCAACGTCGTCGACTTCCCCGACCCCGACGGCCCCATCAACGCCACGAACTCGCCCTCGCCAATGCGCAGGTCCACCCCCGCCAACGCCCGCACCACGCCGGTGCCTTCGCCGTAGATCTTGGTCACGGCCTCAAAGCTGATGAGGGCCCCGCCACTGGCAACCTCTCCCACCGACGGAGCGCTCACGGCCGGGCCTTCTCGGACACGATGACCGCCGCACCTTCGTCAATGCCCGTCACCGCCGTGCGTTCGCCGTCGCTGGCGACGATGACGACGTCCTTCGGGACCGGGGTTTCGCCCTCAAGGATCCACACTCGCGTGGCCTTCGGCGCGGCCTTCTCCACCGTGGTCTTTGGGGGACCCGAGGTCGCCGCCTTCTCCTTCGCCTTTTCTTCGGCCGGCGCAAAGCGCAGGGCCGTCGACGGCACCAGGGTGGCGTTTTCGATGGCCCCGGTCTGGACCTTGACCGAGGCAGTCATGCCGGGCCGCAGGGTGCCATCAGCATTTTCGACATCGAGGATGGCCTCGTAGGTCACCACCTGCTGCAGCACGCGGGGGGCGTTGGTCACCGAGCGCACCCGGGCCCGATAGACCTGGTCTGGAGCAGCGCTCACCGTGAACGTCGCCTCCTGCCCCTCTTTGACGCGACCGATGTCGGCCTCGTCGATGTCGGCGCGCACCTGCAGGTGGGCGAGGTCCTCGGCGAGGCGGAACAACACCGCCGCCTGCAACGCCGAGATGACGACCTGGCCCGGCTCGACGCTGCGGCGCAAGACGATGCCGCTGATGGGGGCGCGAATCTCGGCCTTCTCCCGATTGGCCTGGGCCATCTCCAGGCCGGCGCGGGCCGCCGCGATGTTGGCGTCGATGACGGCGAGGGCCGCGACGCTCTTGCGCTGGGTGCTGTCCACCTGTTGGTGATCCACCTCGGTCATGGCGCCGCTTTTGCGGAGGTTGTCGGCGCGGGTGATGGCGACCTTGGCGTCGCTGGCGGCGATCTCCGCCTGGCGGCGATTGGCCTGGGCGGTGACGACGGCGGCCCGGGCCTGCTTGACGGCGAGGTCGAGGACGTCTGTGTGCAGCAGGGCCAGCAAGGCCCCCTTCTCGACCCGGTCGTTGGCGTCGACCAGGACCTTGTCGATGCGACCCGAGATGTCAGCGCCGACGTCGACGGCGTTCTTCGGTTCCACAGAACCCGACGCCGAAATTGGCATGCGCAACGTGCCCCGCTCGACGGTGCTCGTGACGTAGTCGTAGCGGGGCGCCCGGGTGCCGCGGACAGCGACGACGGCGATGGCCGCCACCGCGAGGGCCCCAATCACCCCCAGGCCCACCAGCCGCAGCCGGCTGCGCCGGTGGTCCGTGGTGATCGCGGCCATGATTTCTGGATCGGGCGGCGGATGCCCCACGGGCCCGCCCGCCGGGAGCGCCGAAATCGGGGCGGTCGGGGGAGGGGGGACAAGGGTCGGGCGGGTGGGTTCGGCAGCCATGTATGTCTTCTGTCCACAAAGTGTGCCCCGCCCCCTCCCGGCCCATCGCCGGGGGATCGAGCCTCGATGAGAAACCCGCTTTGGGGTTTGTCGCCGAGGCGAGTCTCTTGAGGGGCGGGCGGGGAAACCTCCCCGCCAGGCTGGTGATCGAGCCCCCGGGGGCGCCCCCGCGCCGCCCCACACAGGCTACGGGTGAAAAGACACACCCGATATCCGAGGCCGTTCAGTCCGCGCAGTCGCCGACGCCCACGATGGCTGTGCCCTCGCATTGGCTGAGCTGGGTGTTGCCGACGATGAGGAGGTCGCCGACGTCCTGCAGCAGGGGCAGCGCCAGCGTGACGAGGCTGACGTTGTTGCGCACCGCCAGCGACGTCGGCACCGACACCAGGGCCGCCATCGACAACGACAGCAGGACCGGGTTGCTCTGCACGTTGCAGACGTCGACGTCGTGGAGGCTGCTCACGTCCACCGCGGTCAGGGCGCTGTTCGCCTGGATGTTGACGGTGCCGCTCACGCTGACAAGGGCCCCCAGCTGCAGGCTCGTCAGGGCGAGGTTGTTCAAGACACGGACCTCCGCCGCCGTCGTCAACGCCGGCACCGACACCGTGGTGAGCTGGAAGGGCGCGATGGGCCGACCGGCAGTGCGATTGATCTGACGAGCAGGCGGTCGATTCATCAAGACCACCGACGACGATTCGATGATCACAAAATGGCGATTCTGCTGTTGATCACCGCTCTGCCCCTGGCCCTTCTGTGGGGCTTCACCCGCTTGTCTGGGGACGCCTACGGGCCCGGGGCCGGGGACCACGCCGTCCGCCGGCGGGTGCTGGGTATCTACGCCGTGGCGGCCCTGGTGCTTGGGCCCCTGTACACGTCGTTCTTCCTCATTTTTGGGGCCCGGTGGACGGCCCTTGGACCGGGGTTCTTCGGCGTCGCCACCGTCGCCTCCTATGTGCTCTATCGGAAACACCACGACCGCCTGGCGGCCATCGCCCTCGTGTGGGCGATCTGGACAGCCCCTGCCTGGTGCTTGCTCACCACGGGGTCCATCTACTCGGCGCTCTTGGTGTGGCTGGCGCCGAGCGCGTTCATGGCCGGTCCCCTGCTGGGTCGCCGCGCCTCGGCCCTCGCGGGTGGTGCCTCCGTCGTCTTCGTCGTCATCAACGGCTTGCTGCCTGCAGGGTTCATCCCCATCGTCGAGATGGCCGACGGCATCGGCAAGCCCCTGCTCTACGTGCTGTGTGGCGCGACGGCCATCGGCCTCATCGCCTCTATGGGTACTCGACGACGGGCAGCTACGAAGCAGCGCGCGCGCAACTCGAGAAGAAGAACGGCGAACTCGCCGCCGTGCACGCCGAGCTTGAGTACGGCAACAAGGCCATGCTGCGCGTGCTCGACAACGTCGATCAGGGGCTCCTCACCGTCGACAGCGATGGCCACATCGTCGGACGCTGGTCGGCGGCGGTGGAGCGCTCCCTGGGGGTGCCGCAAGACGGGATGTTGTTCGAGACGCTGCTCCGTCCCCACGACGCCGTCGTGGCCGACAGCCTGCGCCTTGGCCTGGCCGACCTCAAGGAAGGCTTCATGCCCGCCGAGGTCACGCTGGCCCAGCTGCCCGCGCGGATCTCGGCCCGTGGCCGGGAGCTCGCCGTCCACTACGCGGAGCTCCCCGACGGTGGTCTGTTGGTGAAGCTCAGCGATGTCACGGATCAGGTGGCCCGGGCCCGCGCCGAGGCGGCCCAGCAACAAACCCTGGCCATCTTCCAGCAGTTCCGCCGGGACCGCGCCGGCGTCGTCACCTTCCTGCAGGAGACCGAGTCGCTCATGGGCCAGTTGCGGGAGCGCGCCGTCGACGTCACCACCCTCAAGCGCAACCTGCACACCGTGAAGGGCAGCGCCGCCATCATCGGGCTCACGGACCTCGCGGCGCGCTGCCACCATCTTGAAGACGTCCTCGCCGACATCGGCCGCCTCGACGGTGAGAGCTGCCGGGATCTGTGTACGGCGTGGTCCACCCTGCGGGAGGACGTCGCGGTGCTCATCGGCCATGGCGAGGACCAGACCGTCGAGGTCTCGCGCGCCGAACTGGCCACCCTCGCCCGCAGCATCGACGCTGGCTTGCCCCCGGTGGAGACCGCCGAGGCCGTGCGCGATCTGGCCCGCGATCCCGTGCGTCCCCAACTGGACAGGCTCGCCGAGCAGGCCCGCGCCCTGGCGGCCCGGCTCGGGAAGGGCAGCGTCGTCGTCGACGTCGACGCCCCCACCCTGCGTGCCGAGCGGGAACACACGGGGGCCCTGCTGTCGTCGCTCGTCCACGTTGTGCGCAACGCCCTCGATCACGGCATCGAGACCGCCGACGAACGCCGCGCCGCAGGCAAGCCCGATGACGGCCGGGTGGTGATCTCCGCCGCCCGCGACGACGAGGGGCTCCGGATCGAGATCCGCGACGACGGCCGCGGCATCGCCTGGGAGCGCGTCGCCGCAGCCGCCCGCAAACGTGGCCTGCCGACCCAGTCGCGGGCGGAGCTGGAGGCCGCCCTCTTCGCCGACGGCGTGAGCACCGCCGACGAGGTCACCGACATCTCCGGTCGCGGCATCGGCACCTCCGCCGTCGCCGCCGAGGTCCAACGCCTCGGAGGCTCCATCACCATCGACAGCGAGGTCGGCGGCGGGACCACCTTCCGCTTCGTCATCCCGCTGCAGATGCCGCGGGCCGTCCCCCGGGCCGCCTGAACGCAGACAGGCCGGAGACTGCCGTCATCGCGCGCGCGGATGGACACAGTCGGGGTGTGAAAACGCCCGGTCTACGGCGCCAGCGCCCGTGAACCGTGGCGGTGACGAAGCCATTGCCAACCCCGACCACGGCGCTGGAACGGCCTTGAAACGGCGCCGGCCCAGACGCGACATTGGTTCACCCGGGCTGTCCCAAGGCGGGCACGCTCGGTGAAGTCCGACCGTGCTGGGCACCGGGTGCTGGCAGGAGCACGGGTATGTGGATGTCGTCGCAACACCGACACGGGCGGGGCCGCCCTCGATGAGCACCATCGCTGCCACCGCCGTGGCCCATTTGCGCGACGGGCTGTCCCCCGGGGCGCGGGTGCTGACCGACGACGACGACCTCGCCATCCAGGCCCGGGACCTCGCCGAATTGCCCGCCGTGATGGCGGGGCTGTTTCAGATGATGCCCACCATCGTGGTGCAGCCCGCCTGCGCCGCCGACGTGGCCACTGCCGTTTCCTGGGCCCGCCAGCAGCGGGTGCCCGTGACCCCGCGGGGCCTGGCCTCGTCGGCTTACGGCGGCGCCGTCCCCGCTCGCGGTGGCCTGGTGCTGGACCTGCTGCGCCTGAACGCCATCGGCCCCGTCGATGTGACGAGACAGCTCGTGACGGTGGAGGCCGGGGTGGGGTGGGGGGACCTCGACCGGGTCCTCGAGCCCCTCGGCCTCGACGTCCACACCTGTCCGTCGTCGCGCTTCTCGACGGTGGGGGGCTGGGTCAACACCGGCGGCTACGGCCTCAACGCCGTCGGCCACGGCCACTTCTCCCGCCACGTCACGTCCCTGGAGGTGGTGCTCCCCGACGGCACTGTCGTCACCGCCACTCCTGGCGACGCGGTGTTTGAGCGGGCCTTTGGCACCGAGGGGCAGTTCGGGGTGGTCACGTCGCTGACCCTGGCGCTGCGACGACGACGGCGCATCCGTCCCCATCTGGCGTACGCCGACAGCACGGGTGCGGCGGTGGCCCTCGCCACACGGCTGCGCGACAGCGGCGCGCCCCCCGAGCACATCAAGCTCATCGACGGACGCCAGATGGCGAACCTCAATCGCCTCCATGGCGAGGCCCACAGCGGGCAGGTGCTGCTGGAGCCCCGTGACGGGGTGCTGTTCACCTTCAGCGATGAAGCCACCGAGGCCCGCTTCCTGCGGGACGTGGCCCCCGGCCTGCAGGGGAGCCTGGCCCCGCGCCATGTGGCGTCGTGGTTGTGGCAGGAGCGCTTCTTTCCCATGGCGGCCAAGCGCTTTGGCCCGTCGTTGTTGGCGGCCCAGCTGGAGCTGCCCCTGGACCGCGCCGCCGCCTTCATCGACGAGGCCGCCGCCCTGGCCGCGGGCTTCGGCGTCACGACGCTGACCGAGAGCTACGTCCTCGACACCGACGAAGCGTTGGTGATGCCGATGTTTGCCTGCGATGCCCGTCGGCCCTCGTGTCTGCTGCACCTGGTCCTCGTGCAGCTGATGACCCGGCTGGGGCTGCGCCATGGGGGACGGCCCTATGCAGCGGGTCTGTGGAACGGGGCCTTTGCCGCCGCCAAGTTCGGCCGTCGGCATGGCCCCCTCGTGGCGGCCAAGCAGCAGCAGCTCGACCCCGACGGGCTGTTCAACCCCGGCAAGTTTCCCCGGGTGAAGACCCGGCTGGCGGTGTTCGACGTCGTCTTCTGGCCGCCGTTTTTTTTGATGCTGATGACGGTGCTGTTGGCGATGGCCCCCCTGCTTGGCCCCGTGGCCCGGGTCCTTCATCGGGGTGGTCCGCCGCGGCCCGCCGTGCCCCGCAGTGACCGTCGTCGACGGGTGCCCCTGAACGACGCCGCCCTCGAAGAAGCCATCCGCGGCTGCACGGGCTGCGGCGACTGCCTGCCCGTCTGCCCGGCCTTCGTGGTCACGGGGGACGAGACCGTGGTGGGGCGACAGAAGCTGCGCACGGGGCTGCGCCTGCTGCAGGGTGACGTCGTCAGCAAGACGACGTCGGACCAAACGTTTCTGTGCATGCTCTGTCACGCCTGCGAAGACGTCTGCCAGTCGAACCTGCCCCTGGTGTCGATGTACGAGGTCATCGAAGGCAAGCTCGCCCGGCAGCATGGTCAAAGGCCGACGACGCTTGTCGCCGACTTCATCGCCCGCGCCGAAGCCCTGCCCGCGTACCACGCCCTCGTGGGGACCAAGCCACCCCTGCCGCCAGCCCCGTCGATGCCCGATGGATTTCTGCCGCCGGGCACGACGCTGCCGACGGCTGCTCCTCGTCCTCCGGCTCCGCCTCCGGCTGCCCTGCCGGCTTCTGCCCCTGGCGAAGGGAAGCACGGCGCCCGCTACGCCATCAGCGCCCGACCAGCGTTGTCGAAGGGGCAGGCCGTGGGGCGCTTCACCATTGTGCGCGGCGACGACTGCATCGGCTGCGGCCACTGCATCAGCGCCTGCGTCTACGGCGTCCACAGCCGCGACGTCGTCGACATTCGGCGACTGGCCGAGCCGGCGTCCCACCTGTGCAAGGACTGCTTTCGCTGTGTGCAGGAGTGCCCCCGGCGGACCCTGACCATGGCGCTCAATCCGGCCTACGACCGCCAGGGCAGCGGCATCTTCACCGCCGACGTCGTCACGAGCCTCATGCGCCAGGCCGAACGGGGCGCCATCCCGGTGTTGGGCCAGGGCTATCGCGGTCCGTTTTCCGGGGCTGGCTTCGACGGGATGTGGACCGACATGAGCGAGATCGTGCGGCCCACCCGCGACGGCATCCATGGTCGCGAGTTCATCAGCACCGCCATCGACCTCGGCCGGCGCGCCGAGCGCTTGATCTTCGACGACGCTGGCCACCTCGTCGGCGATCCCCCCCTGGCCCGGGTGCTGCCCATCCCCATCCTCTTCGCCCGTCTGCCGGGGGCCGAGGCCCGTCCCCTCGTCACCGAGGCGCTGCTGGCCGCCGCCCGCACCCTGCAGACCCTGGTGGAGCTTGAGCCCCGGGATTGGCGAGACGCGTTTGCGCCGTTCGTCGACGTGGTGGCCCTGGTGTTGAACACCGTCGACGAGGTCGTCCCCGACGCCCTGTTGGCGGCCCCCCTCGTCGAGCTCACCCTTGAGTCTCGCGACGACGACGTCATCGCAACCCTGCGGAAGCGCTTCCCGACGGCGCAACTGGTGGCCCGTCTGCCCTTCACCGCTGACACCCCGGCGCGGGTGGTGGCCCTGACCCGCAGTGGCAGCGTCGACGTGGTGCGGCTGGTGGGCGAAGACGGCACCGGCCTCGACAGCCTGGCAGCGCCAAGCCTGGTTGCCGCCCTGCCCCTCGTCCACGACGCCCTGGTGACGGCCTGTGTGCGCGACCGCATCACGCTCATCGCCTCGGGGGGCCTGGCCATGGCCGAGCATGTGCCCAAGGCCATCATCCTGGGCTGTGATGGCGTCGCCATCGACTGGCCCCTCGCCATTGCCCTCGGCTGTCTGGCCACCTCCGCCTGTGTCGACGGCCACTGCAGCGGCGGCGGCTGCCACGCCGACCTCGACAGCCTCGACGTGGGCTGGGGCCGCCAACGGATCGAGAACCTGATGGCCGCCTGGCGCAACCAGTTGCTGGAGGTCATGGGGGCCATGGGCTTGCGCGAGGTTCGTCGTCTGCGGGGAGAGCGAGGTCGGGCCATGTTCGCCCGCGACCTCGTCCACCGGCACTTCGATCCCCTGCGCACGGAGGTCCAGAGCCCCCATCCCAGCCTTCCCCCGCTGGGGGAAGGAGCCGGCACAGAGCCGGAGGTCCAGCGATGAGCGAGACGCTGATTCCCCTGTCGAGCCTCGTGCGGCCAGCGCCCGCCGCGCGGCTGCGCAGCACCATGGGCCCACACACGGTGACGCTGACGTCGTCGTGCATCGACTGCGCCGTCTGCGTCGACGTCTGCCCCCAGCGCGTCTTCTCGGTGGAGGCTGGTCGACGACATCTGGCGGTGCCGCGCAGCGGTGATTGTCTGGGCCTGGAGGCGTGTACGGCCTGTGTGGAGGCCTGTCCCGTCCCCGGGGCCATCGCCATCACGGCGAGCACGTCGTGGGCGTGCCTGGGAGACCGGCGCTGGACCAACGAGCTGCTGACCGCCGCCCACCACGCCGCCGAACACGGGGTGATGCCGGCGCCGCTGGCGGGGCGCGAGACCCAGCTGGGCGACGCTGGCGGCGGCTTTGATCGGCTGCGCTTTCGCTTTCCGCCACCAGGTTCCACGACGGGTTCCACGGCGCGCGCGATCAACCCCGCCGACGTGGACCTGCGGGTGCCCCTCAACCGCCGCGCTGATGGTCGGGCGGCGTTGGCGTTGGCGTTGCCCGTCTATGGCGGCGGCATGTCCTATGGGTCCGTCAGCTTGAACATCATGCTGGCGCGGGCGATGGCGGCCCGGGCCCTTGGGACCTTCACCTGCACCGGGGAGGGCGGCTACCCCGAGCCCCTGGTGCCGTACGCCGACGTCGTCATTGCCCAGGTGGCCACCGGTTTGTTTGGCGTGCGCGAGGAGACCTTGCAGCGGGCCCCCATCGTGGAATTCAAATACGCCCAGGGGGCCAAGCCCGGACTTGGCGGGCATCTGTTGGCGGACAAGGTAAGTCCGTCGGTGGCCTTTGTGCGGGACACGGTGCCGGGCTCGTCGTTGTTCAGTCCGTTTCCGTTCCACTCGGTCTACTCGGTGGAGGACCACAAGAAGCATGTGGATTGGGTCAAGACCATCAACCCGCGGGCGTTGATTGCCGTCAAGGTCAGCACCCCCGACGACATCGACATGGTGGCCGTCGGCGCCTTCTACGCTGGCGCCCACATCATCCACCTCGACGGCGGCTACGGCGGCACGGGGGCCGCACCGGAGATCGCGAAGAAGAACATCGCGATGCCCATCGAGTTTGCCATCGGCAAGACCCACGCGTTCCTCATGGCCGAGGGGGTGCGGGACCAGGTGACGTTGATTGCCTCGGGAGGGTTGCGCTCGGCCCACGACGTGCTGAAGGCCATCGCCCTGGGGGCCGACGCCTGCGTCATCGGCACCGCCGAGCTGGTGGCGGTGGAGTGCGTGCGCTGCGGCAACTGCGAGTCCGGTCGGGGCTGTCCCCTCGGCATCGCCACCACCGACGTGCACCTCACGCCCCTCATCGAGGCCGCCTGGGGCGCCCAGCGCATCATCAACCTCTACGCCGCCTGGGAGACCGAGTGGCGCGCCGTCCTCGCCCGCCTGGGTCTGCCCGGCATCGCCGCCCTGCGGGGCCGCACGGACCTGCTGGAGTACCTGCCATGACCGGCCTCCTGCACTGGATTCCCCCGATGACACGAGCACTTGGCGGGATGGTGGGACCATGACCGACACCACCCCACAAACCCCTCACAAAGACGAGGCCGAAGGCGGCTGTGGTGTCATCGGTCTGGCCTCCAGCGTGCCGGTGGCGGGCAAGCACATCATCCGCTCGGTGGCCCGGATGCGGAACCGCGGCAACGGCAAGGGCGGCGGCCTGGCGATGGTGGGCTGCTTCCCCCAATACCCCGAGCACTACGCCATCACCGTCGGCCTGCTGCATCCCGAGGCCCGCGCCGAGGTCGAGCGGACGTACATCGATCCCATCTTCGACGTCGCCCACGCCGAGGTGCAGCCCGAGCTCGACGACCACCGCGAGGTGGGCCTGGAGATTCGTCCTCCCCGGGCCCTGCGCTACTTCGCGCGGGTACGGCCCGAGGTCATCGCCCGCCACGCCGAGGCCTTTCGGGCCCGCACGGACACGGCATTTCAAACCGACGCCGACGTGGAAGACGACGTCGTCTACCAAAACTCCTTTCGCCTGAACCAGGCCCTGTACGCGGGGCGGGCCGATGCCCGGGCCTTTGTCCTGAGCCATGGGCGCAACCAATCGGTGTTGAAGGCCGTGGGCTACGCCGAGGACGTGGCCCGCTTCTACCGCCTCGACGAGGCCACCGCCCATGTGTGGATCGCCCACCAGCGCTATCCGACCCGGGGTCGGGTCTGGCATCCCGGCGGCGCCCATCCGTTCATCGGCCTCGACGAAGCCCTGGTGCACAACGGCGACTTCGCCAACTTCGCCGCCACCAGCGTGGCCCTCAGCCAGCGGGGCTACACGCCCCTGTTCATGACCGACACCGAGGTCAGCGTGCTGGCCTTCGACCTCTACAGCCGACGCTACGGCTATCCCCTCGAGGTCATCTTCGAAGCCCTCGCCCCCACCACCGAGCGGGACTTTTTGAAGCTGTCCCCCGAGAAGCAGCGCCTCTACCGCGCCATCCAGCAGACCCATCTGCAGGCCTCCCCCGACGGCCCCTGGTTCTTCATCATCGCCAGAAACGCCGTCATCGACGCCCGCCGGGGCCGGCCACCTCGACAGTGCGGGTTTCAGCTCCTCGGCATCACCGACACCTCGATGCTGCGTCCCCAGGTCTTTGCCCTGCAGGAGAACCGCCACGCCAGCGTCGCCGTCATCGCCTCGGAGCAGCAGGCGGTGCAGGCGGTGTTTCAGTCGATGGCCACAGACGACAACCGCTTCTGTCCCCTGCCCGACAAGGTGTGGGTGGCCCGCGGCGGCAGCGCCAGCGACGGCGGCGCCTTCGTCTTCAACGTCGTCACCGACGACACCCCGGGCGGCACCGGTCATGTCCTGCACTGCACGGACAAGTTCGGCCACGTCATCAGCACCGACCCCGGCCAGCGCCACGACGACGGTCCGAATCCTCCTCCGGTTCAGCCTCCGGCTCCTTCCCCCAGCGGGGGGAGGCTGGGAGGGGGGCATCTGGCGACGACGACGTTTGCAGCCATGGTGGCGCAGGCGGCGCGGGGCTCGTTGTCGGGGGTGCGGGGCCTGGTGGAGGCGACCGTCGAGAGGGCCGCCACGTCGTGGCCGCAGCGGCGGGCCGCCATCGACGTCCTCACCCGCCTGCGGGACCGTCGCTTCCCCACCGGCGACCTCAAGCGCAGCGCCCTGCTGGCCCTTGTCGACGACGCCCTCGCCTCCTGCTTCGCCGCCGTCCCCGCCTTCGCCGACGGCGCCCCTGTGACAGATCCCGATCGCCGCCTCGACTTCGCCAGCCGCGCCACCCTGCGTCCGCCCCCCGGCGACACCGTCAGCGACGTCAACAGCGACGACACCACCGGCGTCCTCGTCGTCGACGCCCGCGACTTCCCTCCCGAAGGCGACGACTCCGTCGCCCGCGCCGTCGTCCGCGGCCACGAGCTCGGCTGGCGACGCTTCATCGTCTGCCACACCATGGGGGACCGCTTCATCGGCTGCGGCCTCGGGCCCCGCACCCACGGGGTCCGCCTCGACGTCTACGGCGCCGCCGGCGACTACCTGGGCTCGGGGCTCCACGGCGCCGAACTGCACATGCACGGCGACGCCCAGGACCAGGTGGGGCAGGTCCTCACCGACGGCCTCATCGTCATCCACGGCAACGTCGGCCAGACGTTTTTGTACGGCGCCAAGGGCGGCGTCTGCCATGTCCTCGGCAACGCCGCCGGCCGCCCCCTCATCAACGCCGTGGGCCGGGTGCGGGCCATCATCAACGGCACCTGCCTCGACTATTGCGCCGAGTCGTTCATGGCCGGTGCGGCCACCGGCGGCGGCTTCGTCCTCATCAACGGCCTGGGCTGGGACGACCGGGGCACCCTCCAGCGCCTGGCGGAGCCCTACCCCGGCGGCAACTTCTTCTCCCTCGCCTCCGGCGGCGCCGGCTACGTCGCCGACCCCCACGGCACCATGGACACGGACCAGCTGAACGGCGCCCGCTTCACGGCCTTCACCGACGACGACTGGCAGGTGGTGGGCCCCCACCTCCAGGACAACGCCCGCCACTTCGACCTCGCCATCGACGACGTGCTTGGCGTCGACGGCCAGCGACGACGGCCGGCGGAGGTCTTTCGCAAGGTGGTGCCGGCGACGGGGGAGGTGTTGGCGGCGGCCCGCCCCGCTGAGCCCGCCGTCGACCCACGGGGACGGTGATCGACGCGCCAAAAAGCAACAGGCGGGGGGTGCCCCGCCTGCCGCCGCTTGAAACTCCTCTCGCGTTGCACAGGGAAAGACACTCAGGGCAGAGACGACGCCGACTGGGCCGTCGACAACAACACATCGACGGGGACCCGCACCCGGACCTGCAGGGTCAGCGCGACGGTGCCAGCGGGGCGAAGCAGGGTGCCGGGGGCTGCGCCGTCGACGAGGCCGACGGGGACACCTTCCCAGGGGCGCATCTCGATGAAGGCTCCCGGGGTGCCGATGCCGCCGATCAGGCGGGCCATGGCGTTGTTGGTGAAGGACAAGGAAGCCTCGCCACCGGCGGCCGGCAGGGCATCGCTGCGGGCGATGTGAATCGGTTCTTCGCCGTCATCGGCGGCGGCGTCGACGGCAGGTTCCTCGATGACGACGTCGCCCTCGGCGGGGACGGGCTCCACGGGTTCGGCGGCCAGGCCCTCGCCGATGAAGATGTCGACGCCGGGAAAGGTGACCGTCATCTGGTCGACGGTGGCGACCACCGAGGCCGAGTCGATGGTGGCGGTGTCGGCAAACTGGCTGGGGTCGATGTCCCCCATCGACAGGTCGTCCAAGCGGACCTGGCGGGTCCCGAGGAGGGTGCCGGCGTCGAGGTCCTGCAGGTCCCCCAGCGCTTCGGCGGCGAGACCGCCGTCCTGCAGACCCGCGAACCAGTCCTGCACGTCCACCCGGGAGGTCAGGGCCGCCACATCCACCTGTCCCGGGAACTCCGGCGGCAAGCGGGGCAGTTCGCCGGTGGGCCCCACAGCCGGGTCGAAGCCGCAGTTGGACAAGGCACACAACACGGCACAGTTGGTCCCCGTGGGCGACGCACAGACCGCCGATTCCAGCGCCGCCCGGCGGGCATCCAGGTCCACGGTCCCCAGCTCAATCACCAGGTCCACGGAAGCCGTGAAGCCCGAGCACCCGACCGAACCGGACAGGAGGGCCGTGAGGAGGGAGAGGAAGGCCAGGCGATGTGAGACACGTTGCATGCCCCCAACATCGGCAGGACGCCCGAGGGCTGAAGTCCAATTCACCGTGTTCTTTCAACGACTTGACTCGAATCGTCCGTCAAACGGGCGTCGCCGTGACGGACCGTTGACGTTGGGGCGGGTGAGACACTTGGCGACGTTTCCCTTCCCCGGCGGACTCTGACTGCATTGGAATGCGGCTTGGCACCCGGTCCTGGTGAGACACGCTGAGGCGCCCATCACCGGACATCTGTCCGACTGTCTCAGCCTGGTGGCGGCCCCGGGCCCCAGAGAAGCGAAAAAAAGAACAGAAACGCGACCGCCAGCGCAGATCTGCCCTGAAGTTCCGCCAGATCTGGTTTCCCCGACTGGTCCGGGGCTGGTCCCGCCCCGGTCCCGCCCTGGTCCCGGCCTGTGTCCCGGCCGGGACACTCCAACCATCATGACCGGACCGGGTTCCGGCTATCGTCGCCGATGCCCATCGGTCCCGTCCGTCTGCTGTTGCTGCTCGTCCTGTGTGGCTCTCCCGTCGCCTGGGCCGACGCCGCCGCCAGCAGCGCCCCTGTCGTCGTCGGCCCGGACCTGGAACGGGTGTCTCTCGCGGGCCAGTGGGCGTTCATGGCGGGCGACGACCCGGCCTGGGCGGGCGTCGACGTCGACGACACGGGCTGGCAGCGCATCCCGGTCCCCGGGCTCTGGCCAACAACGACGATGACGACGACGACGACGACGACGACGACGACGACCGAACGGCCGGGCTTTGCCTGGTATCGCACCACGGTCTCTGTGCCCTGGATGGACGGCAGCGAGGCCGCCCGATCGTCGTGGACGAAGCATGGGCCGGCGGTGGCCATCACGGCGGCAGGCAACAGTTGGGAGCTGTTTGCCGGTGGGGTCAAGGTCGGGGGCTTCGGCGTGGCCGGCGGGCCCCTGGCGTATCCGGCCCCCCGGGTGGTCGCCATCCCCGCCAGCGCTGTCAGCCACGGCACCCTGCCCCTGGCGTTGCGGGTCTGGCGGGATCCCCATCTGCCGATCCTCGACCCTGGCTACTCCGGCATCAGCGGCATCGAGGGGGATGTGGTGCTCGGCCGAAGGCTGGAGCTCGACGACGCCGCTGCCCGCATCCACCTGGAGGAGCAGCGCCGCGAAACCCCCTTTGGGCCCGTGCTGTTCATCCTGCTCGGCGCGGGTGTGTACCACCTGCAGCTCTATCGGCGACGACACGCCCTGCGGGAGTACCTGTGGCTCGGGCTGTTGCTGATGCTGCTCGGCGTCATCAGCAGCCTGCACACCTGGTGGTGGGATGGCTTCAGCACCGACATGGGCCTGCGGGTGAAAATCTCGGTGGCCGGCGGCTTCTTCGTCGGCGTGCTGTTCATCGAGTTTCTGTGGCCGTTTCTCGGCAAGCCCATCACCCGGCGCTGGCGGGCCTATCAGCTGTTCCAGGTGGTGTTTGGCGTCGTCACCTTCGTGAGCCCCGGCATGGCCTTTTTGGCCCACAGCACACCCCTGCGGGGGCTGTCGTGGTTGCCGTGGATTGGCACCGTGGTGTTCCTCGTCGTCAGCGAGGCCTGGAAGAGGAACCCCGAGGCCCGCACCATCGCCATGGGCCTCGTGGCCTTCCTGCTGTGCACCGTCTATTTGATCCTGCAGAACGTCGGCGTCGTCCCCAAGAGCGGCCTCAACAACGGCATGTTGTTGCTCATCATCGGCGTGACGTTCTTCGCGCTGTCGATGGCGGTGTCCCTCAGCAACCGCTTCATCCGCGTCTACAACTCCCTCGACGGCCTCAACCGCGAGCTCGAGCAGACCTACCAGGCCGCCGCCCGCTTCGTGCCCGTCGACTTCATGCGCCTCATCGGGCGGACCTCCGTGCGCGACGTCAGCATCGGCGACCAGGTGGCCATGCCGATGTCGATCCTGTTCTGCGATGTGCGGGGCTTCACCACCCTCGCCGAGGCCCTGGGTCCCGAGGGCACCTTTGCCCTCATCAACAGCTACCTGCGGGCCATGGAGCCCGCCATCCACGGCCACCATGGCTTCATCCGCCAGTATCTGGGGGACGGCATCATGGCCCTGTTCCCGGGGAGCGCCGACGACGCCGTCCAGGCCGCCATCGACATGCATGGGGCCCTGCAACGCTTCAACGCCGAGCGGGCCACCCGCTCCGAAGCCCCCCTCGCCATCGGCATCGGCATCAACACCGGCCCGGTCATGCTCGGCACCATCGGGGGCACCGACCGCCTCGACAGCGGCGTCGTCGGTGACGCCGTCAACCTCGCGTCGCGCATCGAGGGCATGACCAAGGCCTATGGCACGGGGATCCTGCTGGGCGCCGGCACCGTCGCTGCCCTGGCGGACCCCGCCCGCTACGGACTGCGGGAGCTTGATCAGGTGGTGGCCAAGGGTCGGGTGGGCCACGTGGCCATCCACGAGGTCATCGATGTCTTGCCCGACGCCACCCGCGTCGCCCGTGAGGACCATCGCCAGGCCTATGGCGAGGCCCTCGAAGCCTTCCGCCGCGGAGACTTCGCCGGGGCCGGCGCCGGCTTCGCCGCCATCTGCGCCGCCTGCCCGAATGACCAGCCGGCCCGGGCCATGGCCGAACGGGCCGACGAATACCGCCGTTCGCCCCCGCTTTCCTGGACCGGCGCCACCCGCCTGACCTCGAAGTCGTAACGGCACCGACGCCAGCAGGGATCAGCGCATTGGAATGGGGCTGGCTCGGGTTCTGTCCTTGTTTTGTCCTCGTTATGACCAGGTTTATGCTCCTTCCGGCTCCCCTTGACCGGAGCGAGGTGAGGGTCCCCCGACACGCCGTCAGTGGCGCTTCGAGTCAGCTGAGCGACGGGACAGTCGTCGGAACAGGCGTCGGAACAGACGACGGAACAGGCGTCGGAACAGACGACGGAGCAGAGACCGATCAGCCGACCGATCAGTCGACCGGTCAGTGACCAGCCGCCGATGCGCCTCGAACGTTGCTGCGCGGGCTCAGCAGGTCTCGTCGCTGCTGACGCAAACACGCACGCTTGATGCTCAGGCCGGTCCACCAGTGGTGCCGTTGACCAGTTCACACACGCTGTTCGCGAAAGCGGACAAACGTCCGGCTCAGCGCGTACATCGTGTGCTGAAACAGCATGGGCAGCCGATTCGTGGTGTGGTTCGTGACGTCGTTGTTTTCGGTGTCGTGTGCGGTGTCGTTCGTGATGCGCGGTCCAACGAACGGGCGGAATTCGTGGGTGTGAATTTTCCCACGAAGCGCCGAAAATCATGGTCCTGCGCTTGACTGACGAGTCTGTGCGCGGGACAGACGGAGTCGAATGACCTCGACCAAGAACCGGCTTCAGCATCCCCTGTCACACGCGGCCCCCACGGCCGATTGGTACGCCGAACTCACCGTCGCCGAGCTGCGCGACGTCGTGGAGGCCTTCGGCTGCGAGTTGCCTCGTGGCCTCAAGCGCGACGGGGTGCTCGCCCAGGTGGTCCTCATCGCGGCCGAGCCCAAGCTCGTCATCCCCCTCATCGAAGCCATGTACGACGACGGCTACGGCGCCGCCATCGACGCCCTCGTCGCCCATGATGGCCTCGTGTCCTTCGCCGACGCCGACCGCAGCTGTGGCCCCATCGACGACGGCGACAGCCCCCTCGCCGCCGTCGTGGAAGTCGGCCTCGCCGTCCTCGCCGCCGTCGACGGCGTGCCCTCGGTGGCGATGCCGCCCGTGATGCGTCCCTTCGCCCGCACGGTGTGGGAGCAGCGTCATCAAGGCGTGAAGCCCTCGCCGAAGTCGAAGACGGCAGCAGCGACGGCGACACCCGCAGCAGCGCCGACGACCGCCGCATCTGCAGCACCGACGCCACCCCGACGGGGTCGGCCTCCCAAGGCGTTGCCCCCCGTGGACCCCGACGCACCGGCACCGATCCCGGCTCGCCGTGGCCGTCCCCCCAAGGCGTCCCTGCCGCCGCCACCACCGCCGCCCATTCCGCCACCGCTGCCCCCGCGCACCCTCGTGCGCCGCCAGCCGACGACGACGCCCGAGTCGGTGTCCGTGGCCGCTGAGGCGGCGCCCACCGTGGCCAACCTGCCCACCGCGCCGGTCACGGTGGCGACGCCTGCACCCGCGCCTGCACCCGCGCCTGCACCCGCACCTGCAGCAGCGCCGACACCGGCCCCGGTGTTGCCTCCCCTGCTGACACCCGCGCCGTACCGGCCGGCGGCGTCGGCCCCGCCACGGTTTGTGGCGTCGACGTCGACGATCCCGTCCCGGGGCCCGCCGCGGTTCATGACGCCGGCCTCTCCGCCATCGGGGCCGCCAGCACCACACCGGCAGCCCCCGGCACCGCGCTCGGCGCCGCCGGCACCGACGGCAGCACCAGCACCGACGGCACCGCGGGCCCAACCGGCCGTGGCCACCTGGGAGGTCGCCGCCCGCCGCTGGCTGTTGCCCGACGGCACGGCCATCAGCGTCGCCGTGGTCGTCGAGCCCTTTTATGGCCGGCTGCAATCCCAGATGACGGGGGACAACGACGTGGCCGCCGCGCGCGCCGCCGTCGAAGACGCCATCCGCCGCAAAGGGATGCCCGGCATCGTGCAGGTGGAGACCCAGGGCATCAAGCGAGCGGTGCTGGCCGCCTGCCCCGACCTCGTCGTCCAAGTGGCCCGCCCCGGCGAGACCACCAGACGGGCCGCCCGGGCCACCCGCCCTGTCAGCGTGGGCTAGACGGCAGCGGTGACGGGGGCCGCAGGGCGTTCAAGATCAACGTCGTGAACAGCTCGCTGGGGTCGAGATCGTCGGCGACGGGCTCACCGAGCATGCGCGACAACGGCGCCTGGGCGTGGACCTGGGAGGGCGCGCTCATCAAGAAGAAGAACACCGTCCAGGGCACGGGGCGGATGAGGCCATCGCGGGTCAGGGCCGCCATCACCGGGGTGAGCCCGAGGATGATGGGCTGCAGATAGCGCTCGACGATGTAGGTCAGCCGCGTCGACGGACGCAGGGCTTCATCGCTCATGAGCTTGTGCAGCAGAGGATTGGCCCGACGGACCGCGAAGTGGATGACAGCTGTCAGGCGGGCAAGCTCGGTCCCGTGGGGGGCACCCAGCACCTCGGTCAGACCGCGGTGGAAGTTGCCGCCCATGGCGTCGTCGACGACGGCGCGCCAGAACAGCTCCTTGTTGCCGAAGCGGTCGTTGATGAAGTTGTGGCTGACCCCCAGCCGGCGGGCGAGCTCACGGACAGTGGTTGCCTCAAAGCCCAGCTCGGCAAAGGTGGCCTGGCCGACCTGCAACACGTGCTCGTCTGATGGAGGCGTGGCCGCCGCCGCCGCCGTGCAGGACGGGCGGCCCGGGCGCCGCTTGCTGGGTGTCGTCGTCATCGCGGTCCGTGGCATCGTTCCCCCTGACCCATCATCGGGCCGGACGATCCCAAAACACAAATGGCATTTCGAGGCCGCCGTCGACCGGTTTTTGGCGGATCAGCCGACGGTGGCTAGAGTAGCAACGGAATCAGACACTTGTCAGATATTGGCTGATCCGCCTGTTCCCGCCTGGAGCCGCCATGACCCATCCGTTCGCTGAACACCTGCTGGACGACGAGACGGTGCTGGCCCGACAGCCACCCCTGGAGGACCGCCCCCTGTCGGCCTTCGAGACCGCCGTCGTCGCCCTGGTGGATGGCCAGCGGGACAATGGTGCCGTCGCCGCCGCCCTCGGCATCGGCCCCGACGACCTGCGCATCGCGTTGATGGGCCTGGTGTCCGGGGGCTGGTTGTCGGCCCCCACCATCCGTCCTTCCCTTGGGAACCGGCCGCCGGCCCCGGCACCCGCGTCGGCGTCTTCGTCACCGGCTTCCATGCCGTCGGCGCCACCGCCAGCATCGACGATGACGACGACGTGGGCGCCGCCGCCGACCACGGCCTCCGGGCGGGAGGAACGTCGGGATGAACCGGGCCGTGATGACCACCACGGCGCCGCCAACCTGCACACCCTGGCGGTGCGGGAGCTGCGCATGGGCCACTTCAAACATGCCCGCCAGCTGGCCGAGCAGGCAGCGACGGCGGCCCCCGGGGTCCACCAACACACAGACACCCTCAACACCTGGGATGCCCTGCTGGGCCAGCACCTCGGGGCGTCCCTGCCAACCGCCGCTGCCCGGGTGGACGCCGCCCGGGCCTGTGTGGCGGCCACCCCCCGCAGCCCCTGGGCCCGGGCCCGGCTGGCGGAGCTGCTGCTGGAGCGCGACGACCACGGCGATGTCGTCGAAGCCGCCGCCGCTGCCGCCGCCGCCACCGACCTCGATCCCTCCATCGCCGTCCTGGCCACCCGGGCCAAATCCCTGGCGGCCCAGGCCCGTCGGCACGTGCGACGCCAGAAGATCCGGGCCTTTTTGACCTTCAGCCCGTCCGACCCGGCCAAGAAACCGGCCAAGAAGCCGGCCAAGACCAGCAAGACCCGCTAGTCTGACAAGCGTCAGGGCCCCCGGCAGTGGGCCCTTGCCAGAAGGGAGCGACGAGATGGAGAGGCAGGCCCGGTCACAGCCGTCACTCCCCCCTGGTCCCCGGGGTGCAGCCTGGTTGCAGACGGCCCGGCTGGTGCGCGACGCCGAGGGCTTTCTGCGCAAGAACGTCGCCCGCTACGGCGATCCATTTTCGGCCCCCATCCGCGATGGCACCGTCGTCTTCACGGGCCGCCCCGACCTGGTGCGCGACATCTTCGCCGCCCCCACCGACGTCATCTCGCCCTACGCCCCCGAGCACATCGCGTCGGTCCTTGGCCCCCACGCCTTGATCTTGCTGACGGGCGCCGCCCACAAGCATGAGCGCGCCATGCTCATGCCCCTGTTTCATGGGGCCCATGTCAGCAGCTGGACCCGCACCATGGTCGAGGTCACCCGTCGCCACGCCGGGGCTCTCAAGACCGGCGACGTCAACGCCCTCGACCTCTGCCAACGCATCGCCCTCGACATCGTCCTCGGCGTCATCTTTGGGTTCTCAGACCCCGCCCGCCAGCAGCAGGCCCTGGACCTCACCCTCGAGTTCGTCGGCGCCATCCACCCCCTGCAGATCTTCTTCGACGGCCTCACCGCCCACCTCCCCGCCGTGGGCCCCCTTGGTCGTTGGCCCAAAGCCCAGGCCGCCCTTGATGCCTTCCTGCGCGACGAGGTGGCCCGTCGACGACGAGACCCGCTCGCTGGTCATGCCCCCGGTCAGACCGTCCTCGATATGCTGCTGGCCATCCGCTACGACGACGGCCACGCCCTCGCCGACAGCGAGGTCTGCGACCAGCTGCGCACCTTCCTCGTCACGGGCCACGAGACCACCGCCGGCGGCATGGCCTGGGCCCTCGACGCCGTCCACCGTGACCCCGCCATCTACGCCCGCCTGAGCGACGAACTCGCCACCGTCGACGGCGGTGACGGCGACAGCGACGGCGATGCCCTCGGCCGGCTGCCCTTTCTCGGCGCCATCTGCGACGAGGCCCTGCGCCTGTATCCGGTCATCCCCTACGTCCCAAAACGGGTGGCCGCCCCCTTCGTCCTCGACGGCCATGAGCTGCCCATCGGCACCGGCGTCTTTGTCGCCAGCGCCCTCGCCCACATGAACCCCGACGTGTTCCCCGAGCCCGAACGCTTTCGTCCCGAGCGCTTCCTCGAACGACGGCCGACGGCGTTTGAGTACTTCCCCTTCGGCGGCGGCGCCAAACGCTGTCTGGCGTCGGGCTTTGCCACCCACGAGATGCGCATCGTCCTTGGCACCCTCGTGGCCCACCATCGATTCCAGACCCGCGGCGGGCCCCTGCGGCCCGTCCACCACGGCATCTCCCGGGGCCCCGCCCGCCGGGGTCCCCTCATCCACTCCGCCGCCTAGGGGGTCGTGGTCTTTCGGCCCCGGACGAGCTCGAGGAGGCGGGTGACGCCGACGGGTTCTTCCACCAGCCACGGCACCACCGCCAGGCGCTTGGCGTGCTCCCGGCGGACCCGCTCGATCTGCACGAGCTCCCCCGCGATGCGCTGGCCCAGACAGGGGTCTGTGGAGCCGGCGACGGCGAGGCTGCTGTTGATGACCCAGGCCCAGGGCTCGATGCCCGCCCGCCGCAAATCGGCCTGCAGCTTGGCGGCCTCTGACACCGGGGTGGTCTCGGCGAGGGTCACCACCAGGACCTTGGTGTGGGCGGGGTCCCGCAGGCGCATCAGGGGGGTGACAAGCTTGGCGGCCCCGGGCTTGCCGTCGGGGTTGGCGTCGTCGTCGGTGTGCACGATCTGGCGGTGGTAGGTGCCCGCCGCATCCAGCAACAACAGCGTGTGGCCCGTGGGGGCGGTGTCGAGGACGACGAAGGTGTTTCTGGCCTCGCCCACCATGCGCGAGAACGCGGCGAACACCGCGACCTCCTCGTAACAGGGGGAGCGGAGGTCTTCGGCCAACAACGCCTTGCCGGCGTCGTCGAGGCTCGCCCCCCGGGTGGACATCACCCGCGCGACATAGGCCCTGGTCTCAAAGGCGGGGTCGATGCGGCTGACGGTGAGGTTGGCGCTGCCCTCGATGGTCTGGGCGATGTGGGCGGCGGGATCGGTGGTGCTCAGATGCACCTTGTGGCCACGGGCCGAGAGCTCGGCGGCGACGGCGGCGGCGATGGTGGTCTTGCCCACCCCACCCTTGCCCATCACCATCACCAGGCCATGGCCGGCGGCGATGATGTCGTCGACCAATGGCAGCAAACCGGGCAACGGCGGCACCACCGTCGTCGGCAGCGTCGTCGACAACGCCCGGGCGGCAGCGTCGTCGAGCAGGGCCCGCAGGGCGGGCATCCCCACCATGTTGAACGCCCGCAGGGGCACCTGCAGCCGGGGCAAGGCGCGCAACCCTGCAGGCATGTCGGCGAGGGCCCGGGCCCCCCGCGCCTCAAGGGCGGTGGCGACGGCGTCAGCAGCGTCGCTGGCATGAAAGACGGCATTGATGGCGAGGTGCTGGTTCTGCAGGCCCAGGGCATCGAGCTCATGGGCGGTGCGCGCCACCTCCTGCAGGGCCGCGTGGTCGGGGCGCGTCACGAGGACGACGGTGGTGCTTTTGCCGTCGGACAGGGACTTCAGGGCTGCCTGGAAGCGGCTCTGCTGCATCTTGAGCCCCGAATGGGGCCCCAGACAGGAGGCGTCCCCCGTCGTCGACGCCAGAAATTCCGTCCACGCCGCCGGCAGGCTCAACAGCCGCAGGGTGTGGCCCGTGGGGGCGGTGTCGAACAGCACGTGGTCAAAGGCCTGGCCGTCGTCGCCGAGCAGGCCGACGAAGGCGTCAAACGCCGCGATCTCGGTGGTGCAGGCCCCCGAGAGCTGCTCCTGCAATTCCCCGATCTGCTGATCATTCCACGTCGACCGATAGGGACCGATGACCCGCTCGCGATAGTCGGCGGCGGCCCCGTCGGGGTCGATGTTGAGGGCCGACAACCGTTCGACACCCGGCACCGCCAGGGGATGGTTCGTCAGGGCCACCCCCAACATCTCGTCGAGGTTTGACGCCGGGTCGGTGCTCACCAGCAACACCCGCTTGCCGGCGTCGGCCAGGCGAATGGCCGTGGCGCAGGCCAGGGCCGTCTTGCCCACGCCGCCCTTGCCCGTGAAAAAGAGATGCCGCGTCGGTGCGTCGAGGAAGGTCGTCATCCACATGGTCTACGCCGTTTGCCGGGGCGAGGGCGCTGCGGTCACACGCCGCAGCAGGGGGGTCGAGAACGACCACGACGACGACCACGACGACGATCACGACGTGCGGCCCGGCCCGGCAGACGCTACATCGCGCCTCGTCTGCGAGGCCAAGCGCCTCGTCTGCGAGACCAAGCGCCTCGCAGACGAGGCCAAGCCGCGCCAGCGACCAAGCCGCCCCCACTCCACGAGCGTGACCATGTTTCGACATTTTTCCGGTGCAGTGCTGTTGGCCGCGGTGATGGTTCTGACGCCCGTCGCCCGTGCCGAAACCGGGTCGACGACGACGGCAGCGGGGACGACGACAGCGACGACACCAGTGGCCACGTTGCCGAGCCTCGAGCACTGCCTCGACGCCGCCAGCGCCATGAGCTTCGAGACCCGCAGCGCCCGGGCGACGGCGGCCCAGCGGGGGGCGGAAAGCGATCAGACCGTGTGGCAACTGCTGCCGCGGCTGTCCCTGCGGGCGGGCTACACCCGCAACGAGCCCGAGGTGAAGATCGACATCCCCGTCGGCAATGGCGAGTTCAAAACGGCCGTGATCACGCCCCACGATCAGCTCGATGGCACCCTGCAACTCGACATCCCCCTGGTGGACGTGGGCGGCTGGATTCGGGTGGCCCAGGCCGGCGACCTCGCCGAGGCCTCACAGTTCCGGACCGACGCCGCCGTCGCCACCGTGCAAAAAAGCGTCGCCCGGTCCTGGTTTGCCCTGGTGGCCGCCCACGCCCTCAAGGCCACCGCCGAACGGTCCCTCACGGCCTCCGAAGGCAGCCGCGACGTCGTCAGCCGCCGCCTGGAGGCGGGCCTTTCCACCGAGGTCGACGTGTTGCGGGCCACCGCCGAGGTCGAACGCAGCCGCCAGGTACTGGTGGGGGCCGACGTGCAAATCAAGAGCGCCGCCCGCCAACTGTCGACGTTGACGGGAGAAGACATCGGGGGCGTGCCGTCCCTGCAGGAAGACGACCTGCACGACGAAGCCCCCATCGACGACGCCACATTGACGTCGTTGCCCGCCATCATGGCGGCCCGCGCCGAGCGCGATGCCCAGGGCAAGGCCGTGCTGTCGTCGTGGACCACCCTGGCCCCCACCATCAACGCCACCGCCACCGACCGCCTCACCAACGCCGCCGGCTTTGGCGAGAACAACTCCCTCGCCCTCGGCGTGGCGTTGTCGTGGAAGCTCGATGGCGCCTCGGTGCAGGTGGCCCGGGCCCAGATGGCGGCCTCCGACGGCGCCGCCATCCGTGAAGCCCAGACCGTGCAGGCTGCCCACGACGAGCTGCACGACGCCTGGGACCGGGTGCAGGGGGAACTCGCCCGGGCCAAGGCCGCCCGCGCCCAACAAGACGCCGCTGCCAAGGCTGCCGTCATCACGCGCCAGCGCCTTGAGGTGGGCACAGCCACCGTCCTCGACAGCGTCATCGCCGACCGCGACGCCTTCGCCGCCGACGTCGGCCGCATCGAGGCCGACGTGAACGTCAAACTCTCCCGGGTGTTGTTGCGGCTGGCGGCGGGCACCTGGTCGACAACGACACCGACCACATCACCGACGGCGGCGACTCCATGACCACGTTGAAGCGGGCCAGCGCCCCGGCGCCACGAGGCTTCATCACCATGGCCCGGGTGGGCTGGCGGATGATGTTTCACGACAAGCTCAAGATGGCGGGGACGGTCCTCGGCGTCGTCTTCGCCGTCGTGCTCAGCAACCAGCAGCTCGGGGTCTTTGGGGGCCTCGTCTACAAAAACGTCATGTTCGCCGAGAACGCCGGCGCCGACCTCTGGGTCATCCCCGGGTCTGCCGAGACTTTGGCCCCCGGCCAGCCGTTGTCCGACGCCGTCCTCATGCAGGCCCGCGTCACCCCCGGCGTCGCCGTGGCGGACCCCCTGCTCTACTCGGGGGCGAGCATCCAGCTCCCCGGCGGCGGCACCGAAGCCGTCACCCTGATTGGCACCCGGGCCCCGGCGTTTCTCGGCGGCCCGTGGAACTTCGTCGTCGGCGATCGTTCCGCGTTGGCGTCGCCAGACACCGTGCTGTTTGAGACCAGCGACCGCGACAAGCTCGGGGGCTTGAACCCCGGCAGCATCCGGGAGCTCAACGGCCACCGCGTCGTCGTCGGCGGCTTCACCTGGGGGCTTGTGCCCTTTGGTCCCTCCTTCGCCTTCGCCGACTACGACCTCGCCCAGCGGCTGCTGCGCTTTGACCGGGACCGCATGAGCTACGTCCTCGTCAAGGTCCAAGACGGCGCCAACGTCGCCGACGTGCAGGCGGCCCTGCAGGCCCGGGTGCCTGAGACGAAGGTCGTCACCGCCGTCGAGCTGCGCTGGATGATCGTGAAGTACCTGCTGACCCGCACCCAGATTGGCGTGTCGTTTGGGACCAGCACGGTGTTTGGCTTGTTGATTGGCTTGATCATCGTGGCGTTGTCGATGTTCTCGAGCGTCATCGACAACCTGCGGGAGTTCGGCACCCTCAAGGCCATCGGCGCCACCACCACCGACCTCGCCAAGCTGCTGTTCGTGCAGTCGGTGACCTACGCGGTGCTTGGCTCCCTGGTGGGCTCGTTTCTGGTGACGCGCATCTCGGGGGGCATCCGCTCCGCCCAGCTGCAGATGTTCGTGCCCCCCCAGATGACCCTCATCACCTGGGCCCTCATGATCGGCATGTGCGTGGCCGCCTCGACGCTGGCCCTCATGCGCATCCGCAAGGTCGAGCCAGGGATGGTGTTTCGATGAGTGCTTCCGTGAGTGCTTCCGTGAGTGCTTCCGTGAGTGTTTCCACAAGCACGCCGACGCCGCGCACGCCGCGGGTGGTGCCCGCCGTCGGTGCCGTCAACGCCATCGACGTCCGGGGCATCACCAAGGACTACGGCGACGGCGGCGTGGTCTATCGGGCCCTCAAGGGGGTCGACCTCGTCGTGCATCAGGGGGAGTTCCTGATGTTGGTGGGCCCATCGGGCTCGGGCAAGACCACCCTGCTGTCCATCATCGGCTGCGTGCTGCGCCCCACCAGCGGCGAGCTGCGCCTGTTTGGCGAGACGGTCTCGGGGCTGCCCGAATCCCAGCTGCCCGAGATTCGCCTGGGCAACATCGGCTTCATCTTTCAGGGCCACAACCTCATCGCGTCGATGTCGGCCCGGGAAAACGTCGCCCTCGTCAACCGCATGCGGGGAGCGCCAACCAAAGACGCCCTCGAGGAAGCCCAGTACCTCCTCGACAAGGTGGGCCTGCACGGCAAGGGCGACAAGAAGCCCGGCATGCTGTCGGGTGGTGAACGCCAACGGGTGGCCATCGCCCGGGCCCTGGCGGGGCACCCGCCCATCGTGTTGGCCGACGAACCCACCGCCAGCCTCGACGCGACCTCGGGCCTCGTGGTCACCACCTTGTTGAAGGAGCTGAGCCACGAGCTCGGCACCACCGTCCTCGTCGTCACCCACGACAACCGCATTTTCCATCTCGCCGACCGCATCGTGAACATTGAAGACGGCCTCATCACCGACGGCACCCCGGAGCACCCATGAAGAAACCAACCATCTCCACCGTCGTCGCCGTCTCGGTCTTCGCCTTCTTCGGCGTCTCCATTGCCCGCAGCGTGTTGGCGGGCTCTCCCGCCGACGTGCGCCCCGCCGACATCGACAAGGCCCAGCAGGAAGTGGTCCCAAAGAAGGGCACCGACGAACGCACCACCATGCCCACCGAGAAGGGCCTGGTGGGGGGCAACGGCCAGGTGGAACCCCTGGAGCGAGAGACCAACGTCGCGGCGGCGGTGCCGGGCTTGATCGCGGCCGTCCTCGTCGAAGAAGGCCAGTTCGTCGAGGCCGGCACGCCCCTGGTGCGTTTGGAGAACAGCGTCGAGAGCGCGGCCCTCGCCGCCGCCGACGCCGACGTCGCCGGCGCCCAGGCCGACATGAAGCGCCTCACCAAGGGCTCACGCCAGGAGGAGGTCGACGCCGCCCTCGCCGAGGCCGAAGCCGCCAAGGCCCGCGCCGAGCTGTCGGCCAATTCCCTGGCCCGCATCGAGAAGCTCGGGGCCAGCGGCGCCACCAGCGTCGACGAGCTTGACCGGGCCCGCAGCCAGGCCAAGAGCGACCAGCAGACCTTTGCGCTCAGCGACGCTCGTCGTCGTCAAACCCTGGCGGGCTTTCGCGAGGAGGACGTGCTCGCGTCGCGGGCCCGGCTGCGGGCCGCCGAGGCCCGTCGGGCCCAGGCCAGCGCCGGCCTTGACCGTCTGACCATCAAGGCCCCCAGCGCTGGCGAGGTCTTGCAGCTGAAGTTTCGCGCCGGCGAATACTACCAGCCCGGCACCAACCCCCTCGTCGTCATGGGCGACACCCGCACCTTGCGCGTGCGCATGGACGTCGAAGAACGAGACGTCAGCAAGCTCACGGTGGGTGCGGCCGCCTTCGTCACCGCCGACGCGTTTCCCGGCCGGCGCTTCCCGGGCAAGGTCATCGAGATCGGCAAGCGCATGGGTCGCAAGAACCTGCGCACCGACGACCCCGCCGAGCGCATCGACACCAAGATCCTCGAGGTCCGGGTGGAGCTCGACGACGCCAAAGACCTCGTCCCCGGCCTGCGGGTCATGAGCTTCCTGCAGGCCTCCTGATCCACCGCCGGAACGCACGCGCTCGTCGTGTCTCACGGGCCAGTCGGCAGAGGCCTGGAGCCGAAGTTCGTCGTGTCCAACGGACAGTCCGTCTCGGACTTCACGACGCCGGATTCGATGGTCACGACGTGACGAAGAACGACGTTCACCGGACCAGCCGCTGTCCGAGCGGGTGACCATTCTGTCTTTCGAGCGGCGTCGCAGATCGCTTCGCTGAGGTCGGACGCGACGCCTTTCCTGCAGTGGGCGATGGTGCCGTCTTTCGCCAGGCCGAGGAAGACGACGACCTTCGTGTTGGGCGTGCCAGGAGGGATGATGACGTTCCAGTCATTCAAGAGTCGAGGTTGTTGGACGACGGCGCCCTTGATGTAGGCCGGGAATCCAGGAAACGTCTCCGCCGGCTTCCCTGTGAGTCGAACGCCGACGATGACGTCTGGCTTCGTCAGCGCTGCGGCTGGCGCTGCGGCTGGCGCTGCGGCCGGCGCTGGCTGGCTTCCCGGTGCTTGGTCCCTCGTCCCAGCGTTGTCCCCGGGCGTTGCGCAGCTGAAGGCTGCGGACACGGTCACCACCGCCAAGGTCGTGCGAAAGGGATTCGATTTCATTTTTCACCCATCCGACGTGGCCATTTCGGGCCCGAATAGTCATGATTATTCAAATACTTGGCGAGGCGCCAAGTATATGAATTCGCACCCATCCGACGTGGCCCGTTGGGCTCGGCGGCAAGAAGCTGCATGTCCCAACGGCCGGTCATGGGCGAGCCCAGGATGGACGAGGGGCGCGTCGATGGGTGCCCTCGGGGGCGGTGCGGGATGCGCCATGTTCGAGTTCAGCCATGTGGTCCCGCAGGGTCGCTTCGGGCACGGGGAAGGGCACACCGACGACGTGCGCGAGCCCGCCCTCAAAGGTCCCGGTGAAACAGAGCGCGCGATTGGCTCGGGTCAGGCGAGCCGTGGTGAGCAGCCGCTGGAGGACCGAGGGCTGTCTGCCAATTTCTGATCGATTTTCTTGCGGGCCAAAGAATGAACCCCCTCAGGAAACTTGTGAAAGT
>Ga0247834_1001379_pt1 | contig 41925 bp, 22 predicted proteins | sample LaCruzMarch2015__8_FD_187118 | JGI IMG/M metagenome (GOLD analysis project Ga0247834, IMG submission 187118) | Freshwater microbial communities from meromictic Lake La Cruz, Castile-La Mancha, Spain - LaCruzMarch2015_12m | ecosystem: Environmental > Aquatic > Freshwater > Lake | place: Spain... | reverse complement strand
AAGGTGAGAAAGCAGTTTCATCGTTGAGTTGTCGGTCGCACTTCAACTTAGCGCATGAGGCTGCTTTTCTCATGTCAACCATCCATCGCAAATCTGGATGAATTCAGGGTTTTGCAAGAGGCTCAGTCTATTATCATTATGCGGAATCCAAAATTCTTAATCTCAAGGTCGTGTCAGCCGCACGGCCACATGGTCGGTGCTGGGTAGGATGTGTTTGCGCAGCTCCACTGTCGCCGAGACGGCGTGAAACTCCTCCCGCAGGCAGGCGCACATCTCCGCCGCCAGCGTCTCGATCAGGCGGCGTGGGCGCGCGGCGGCCAGGCTGCGCAGCCGCACGGCCACGTCTGCGTAGTCAATGGTGCGGGCGAGGTCGTCGCCCATCTGCTCGAAGCGCCGCTCCAGGCGCAGGGTCACATCCGCGTGCAGTGTCTGCCACGCCGCGCGCTCCTCCTCCGGCACGCCGATATGCACTGGTAGCTCCAGGCCACGCAGCAGGATTTCATCGGCAGTAGGATCAGGATTCATGGTTCGTCAGGAAACGCCGACAGGAAGTAAACCACCGCAAAATGATTTTTCGAGGCTGGACAGTGCGCGGGCTGTCGTTTCCAATAGCGCGCGCGGGCCGACATGGCGCGTGTTTTTTATCCAAACCAACAACGCAATCCACACACATGGCAAACATTGAATTCGGCTCCGAGGTGTACACCTGGTTCATGCAGGGCACCGGCAAGGGCTATGACAACAGGCTAGACCACATGATCAAGGTCGCTGCCGAGGCTGGCTTCACGGGCATTGAGCCTATGGTGCTCGAAATCTCTGAAAGCGCGCTCGGCTGCTGCAAATACTGGCTGGGCGACTTTGCCGATGCGCAGCGTCTTGCGGACACGTTGCTCCAGCATAAGATGAAACTGGCCGGTCTGGCGCTCGTCTGCGCCTGGGATGGCGAGACAGAGACCCCCGCCGAAAAGGAGGCGGCTGATTTCACCATCAACCTTCTCAAGCAATTCCCCGGTTCCATGCTTGGCACCGTCACCCTGCCCAGTGGCCGCAAGAATGACCTCCAGCGCCGCCGCCTCAACGTGGCCCGCAACGTCAACAACGTCTCCAAGCGCGCCGCAGACTTTGGCATCCGCTGCTCCTACCACCCGAACAGCCCGCCCGCGTCCATCGTCCGCACCCAGGAGGACTACGATGTGGTCCTCAGCAGCCTCGACCCCAAGGTCACCGGCTGGACACCCGATGTGGGGCACATCATCCGCGGCGGCATGGATGTCATGGCCACGCTGAACAAGTGGCAGCACCTCGTGAACCACATCCATTACAAGGACTACTCCGGCAACGGTGCCGAGCCGTGGGCGCAGATGGGCACCGGCAAGCTGGACTTCCACAAGATCACCGAGTGGCTCGTGATGCGGAACTACACCGGCTGGATCATCTGCGAGGATGAGGCCCATGTCGCCGTGGATGATCCCGATGGCGTCACCATGCAGAATGGCGAGTGGTGCAAAAAGGAGCTGCACCCGATCATCGCCTGAGCGGCGCTTTGACAGAGAATCATGGAAAGGACAGGCCGTCATGCCTGTCCTTTCTTTTGCCACCGGGCGTGGCGGATTCCGCCCAAAAGTTGTCCGTAGTGCAGGCCCGCCACACGGCGTTTGTTCAGCGTAACCACCATCCTCCGATCCAGCCATGAAGAATCTAGTCCACGCCCTGCTCTGCACCCTCGCTGCCGTTTCCGCCCATGCGGCGGACGCTGGCCCCATCCGAGTGCTCTATCTTGATCCCGAAGGTGCCGAGCAGGCAAAGCCAGGCCCGCTGCATGAGGCGATGCGCGACCTGGGGCGCGACGGCATCTGGTTTGATTACTTTTCCCAGCGTGCCGATGTCCCGCAGAACGCGGCGACGATCTACGACGTGATGATCAACACTGGCATGGTGGAAGTGAATGAGTTCGTAGCGGCTTTCAAAGTAGCGGGAACGCTGCTGGGCGGCTGGCATGAGACTGCGCCTACCACGCTCAGGGAACGCATCCTCAAAGCTCTGCCTCCCGCCCGCAAAGCCAGCTACGAGGATTTCTTGAAGCAGCGTGAACCCGAGGAGCGCAAGAAGCACCCGCAAGTCGCCAACTACGAGAAGCGCCCTGAGCCGCTGACGCTCCAGCTTCCGTTCAGCGTGAAAGGCAGCATGGAGCGCACGCAAGTGCCCGCTGACTGCGAATTGAAACTGTTCGCCAGCGAACCGGACATCGCCAAACCCATCGCCTTTGCGTGGGATGAGCGTGGCCGCTGCTGGGTCGTCGAGACGCGCGATTACCCGCACGGCGTCAGCGAGAACGGCGAAGGCCAGGACAGCGTGAAAATCTGCGAAGACACCGATGGCGATGGCAAGGCGGACAAGTTCACCGTCTTTGCCGACAAGCTCAATCTACCCACCGGCATCGTTTTCGCCCGCAAAGGCATCATCGTCGCCGCGCCGCCGAAGTTCATTTACATGGAGGACACCGATGGCGATGACAAAGCCGACAAGCGCGAGGTCATCATGGACTGCTGGGGCATCCGCGACACACACGCGCAGGCCAGCAACCTCCACTACGGCTTCGATAACTTGATCTACGGCTGCGTCGGCTACAGCGGCATCGAAGGCTACGTCGGCGGAAAAAAGCATCAGTTCGCCATGGGAACGTATCGCTTCAAGCCGGACGGCAGCGCCTTGGAGTTCCTGCATCAGTTCACCAACAATGCCTGGGCGCACAGTACCAACGACGCGGGCGATCAATTCGGCGGCACGGCGAACGGTGCGCCTATTTTCTTTGGCGGCATCCCTGCCACTGCTTATCCCGAAGGCCGTGGTTTCACGGCGAAAAAAATCAACGTTGTCGATACTTGCCACACCATCACGCCGAACTTTCGTCAGGTGGACGTCTTCGGCGGCTACACCGCCGCCGCTGGCAGCAACTTCATCTACAGCGATGCTTTGCCCGCTCGTTTCCAAGGCAAAGCCATGATCTGCGAGCCGACGATGAAGGTCGTGGCCCTTCTGGACATCCAAGACGACGGCGCAGGCTGGAAAGCGCTCGACTTCATGAATATCTACGCCAGCAGCGACGAATGGAACTCCCCCGTCCACGCCGAAGTCGGCCCAGACGGTGCCGTGTGGGTGGCCGATTTCCAAAACTTCATCATTCAGCACAACCCAACGCCTAGCAAAGAACGCGGCGGCTTCGTGGCAACCACGGGCGTCGGCGGTGCGCATGAGAATGACCTGCGGGATCACTCGCGCGGGCGGATTTACCGGATTGTGGCGAAGGGCACGAATCCAAGGGCGTTGGGTGCTTCAATACAGTCCACAAAGCTCGACGCACGACTTGCGGCGCAAAGAGCCATTGTGGAAGCCAAGTCTGATGACGCTGGAGGACATGGTATCGAGGGACTTCAAAAGGTCGCTTCGTATAATGGAGAAGGCACGGCAGCCATCCATGCGCTTTGGTCTCTGCATGGCCTTGGCAAGTTGGATGCCAAAGTTCACCAAGCTGCTTTGATCTCGCTTGATCCCAAACTCCGCCGCAACGCCATCCGCGCCCTCGGCAGTGACAAAGCCGCACAGGATCTTTTCTTCGGCTCCGGCGTGTTTTCTGATCCCGATCTCCACACACGTCTCGCGGCCTTCGTGAAGCTCGCAGACTTCCCCACCACGCCGGAAATCCAGACGCTCGTCAAAAAACTCGCGGCTGATCCGACCGTGAAGGCGGACGAATGGCTGACTGAAGCCGCCAAGATGCTCGGCAAGAAGCACAAGGCGCTGAATTACAAGGAAGGGCCGAACCTGCTGCCCAATCCCGGCTTTGAAGAACTCGCTGCCGACAAGAAAACGCCCGTGGGCTGGAAGCGTCGTGATTACGGCACCAAGCCCGGCAACAAAGGCGCCTCCTGGGGCATCGTTATCGACCCAAAGATGGTTCACAGCGGCAAGCACGGCTTCCGTGTCATCACGCGTGAGGATGGAGACACCAGTTTCTTCGCTGAAGTGGCTTTGAAGCCGAATACCGAGTACAAACTCAGCGCCTGGGTCAAAACGCATGCCTTCAAAGGCAAAGCCAGCCTCAACGACCACATCGGTCGTGCCGAGACGACCAAGCTCACTCGCAATCAGGACTGGACCGAAGTCGATGTGACTTTCAACAGCAAGGACCGCCCCAAGGCCAGCATCAACCTCCTTCAAGTCGGCAAGGGCGACACTTATTACGATGACGTGAAGCTGTGCGAACTCATCATGGAAACCGAGGACGACGCTTCCAAGCTCGTTGGCGATGTGAAACGCGGTGAGAACATCTTTTGGACTCACCCAGTCGCCGCCTGCAAGAACTGCCACATCCTCAAAGGGCAGGGGAGCCCAGTCGGCCCCGCACTTGATGGCATCGCCACCCGCAAGGACGCCGCCTACATCTTTGAGAGCCTGATCAACCCCAACGCCAAACTCGCCGAAGGCTACACCGCCACGCCGATCAGCCCGATGCCGCCGATGAATTTGATTCTCAAGCCCCAGGAGTTCGCGGATGTGAAGGCGTTCATCCTGTCCTTGAAGGAGTAGCCGGGGCAAACGTCGAGCCACCACACAACGGAGATAGCTGGAGGCATGGCCATCCTGGCCCCAATCCTGCGTCAGACGTGTCATGCCAAAATGCTTGACCTGTCCCGACATCCCACGCTTACTGCAAGCACTGGAACCTCCGCACGCAGCCGATGCGTCGGTTTAACTTTTTCCCACGAATGGCCTCCGTTGACCTCCGACACTTTCTTCCTACTGCCTCACGGTCCTGCTGGTGTCTGATGCTGGCCTTTTTTCTGGTTTGTCCTCTGGCGCAGGCTTTTGACACCGTGATACTGGACGCCGGGCATGGCGACTTCGACCGTGGGGCTGGGATCGGGTATGTTTACGAGAAGCATCTGGCGCTAGACACTGCGCGGCGGGTGGAGCAGCTCCTGAAAAAAGAGGGTCTCAAAGTCATCATGACCCGCAGCCGTGATGTCTTCATCCCCCTGCAGGACCGCTCCGCCACTGGCAACCGCTATCCTAACGCCATCTTTGTCAGCATTCACTACAACTACAACCGAGGCGGCAGCGGCGCGGGGGTGGAGACTTTTTACCATTTCACGCGCGGCTACACCCTGGCCGCCTACATCCAGGCCTACCTGGTGCAGCGCACGAACATGACGAATCGGGGCGTGAAGCACGCCAGCTTCCACGTCATCCGCGCCACTTCACGGAACCCGGCGGTGTTGGTGGAGTGCGGCTTTGTCAGCAATGCCACCGAACGCGCACGGATGCTGACGGGCGAGTTCCGCCTGCGCATCGCCGAGGGCATCGCGCAGGGCATCGTCGCCTACAAGCGCACTTCTAACTGACCTGTCATGTTAGTAACACGCCGCCAGATGCAGCAGGCGGAGGAGAGTGCCTTTGCTGCCGGAGTGAACGCGGCGGACCTGATGGAGCAGGCTGGATGCGGGATCGCCGCAGTGGTTCGGCAGTTCTTTCCCGAGCCAGGCACGCTGATCGCGTTTCTCGGCAGCGGCAACAACGCCGGGGATGCCCTGGTCGCCGCGCGGGAGTTGGAGCGCGCCGGATGGCAGTGCTGTGCGCGGCTCAGCTCTGAGCCGGAGCGCATGAAACCTTTGCCCTTGGGGTATTTGCGCGCTTTGCCTAACCTCAAAGTGCTTGTGGATGCACCGGAAAGAAATTGGTGGAAGCATGGTCCACTCGTGCTGCTGGACGGGCTGCTGGGCATCGGCGCGATTGGGGAGATGCGGCCTGCGGTGCGCGCCCTGGCGGCGGAGATGAACGCGCTGCGCCTGAGCCATCATGCGGTCACTGTGGCGATGGACATCCCCTCGGGCCTTGATGCCGACACGGGCCTGCCAGACGCGGACTGCGTCATCGCTGATGTAACTGCCAGCGTGGCGCAGGTGAAAGCCGGACTCTTGGCGGATGCTGCGATCAGCCACGTCGGCCGCATTGCCCTGGTGCCGCTGCCGGAGATCAGCGCAGTGGAGGGGGATCGCGGTGCCCTGGCCCTGACTCCCGGTGCGCTCCGGGCGTGGCTGCCACGGCGTATGTTTGATTTTCATAAAGGCCAGGCTGGGCGTGTGGGCATCATCGCCGGATCACGCGGTTTTCTCGGCGCGGCGGTCCTGGCCTGCCTGGGCGCGTTGCGTGCAGGGGCTGGGCTGGTGGCGCTGCTGGTCAAAGAGGACGCCTATGCTCTGCTGGCGGCGATGGTACCACCGGAGGTAATGGTCAGGCCCGTGAAGGATTACCGCGAGGCTCTAGAGATGCGTTTTGACGCGCTCGCCATCGGTCCAGGACTGGGCTTTGCCGCGCAGGATGAATACCTCGCTGTGCTGCGCGCGATCACAGCGCCTGTCATTGCCGATGCGGATGCGCTCACCGCAATGGCTGGAAGCGCGGTGCAGATGCTGCGCGACTGTAGCGGCCCACGGCTGCTTACGCCGCATCCGGGGGAGATGGCGCGCCTGTGCGGCAGCGCCCCGGCTCTGCTGGAACAATCCCGCCGCGAGCAGGCGGAAACTTTTGCCGCCCTGATCCCCGGTCACACCCTGCTGCTGAAAGGTGCGCGCACCGTGATTGCTACACAGGGCATGCCGACTCTCTTTAACACCACCGGCCATCCAGGGATGGCCACCGGCGGCATGGGGGATGTCCTCACAGGTGTCTGTGGTGCGCTGGCCGCGCAGGGCATTCCGCTGCATCGGTCTGCGGGCCTAGCGGCCTGGTTCTGCGGACGCTCTGCAGAGCTATCGGCCATGCACTTGCATCCGCATTCGGTTCTACCTACCGATGTCGCGAGCCATCTCGGTATGGCGATGCATTACCTGGAAAGAGGTTGGGAATGAGCAGGCTGTGATTTTTTTGCAGCTCTGTGTGCAGCGAGAATAATTATGGAAATTATTGATTCATTTCCCTGGAGTGGTTAAACTTCCAGGATGCCGGTCCATTCCTCGTCCGCCAAGCGCCTCCTGTTCGTCCTGGGCACCCGCCCGGAGATGATCAAAATCGCGCCTCTCATCCTGCAAGTCCGCGCGCAGGGCGGACAGGCCATGCTGGTGAACAGCGGCCAGCACGCGGACCTGCTGACACCGCTGTTTGACCTTTTCCGCATGCATCCTGACCACGACCTGGCCGCCATGTCCCCCGGCCAGCCTTTGAACCTTCTGGTGGCAAAGATCATTGAACGGCTGGACCCCGTGCTGGAGCAGGAGAAACCTGATTACGTCATCGTGCAGGGAGACACGGCCACGGCGATGGCGGGCGCGCTGGCCGCCTTTAACCGCAAGATTCCCGTGGGCCATGTCGAGGCCGGCCTGCGCTCCGGCAATCCCCTCAGTCCTTTCCCGGAGGAGATGAACCGCCGCATCGTCACGCAGCTCGCCACGCTGCACTTTGCCGCCACGCCGCGCAACCGCGCGACTCTGCTGGCCGAAGGCGTCGCGGACTCCCAGATCATAGTTACGGGAAACACTGTGGTGGATGCGCTGCAACACACGCTGGGCACGACCTTCCCAAGCACCGGGATGGTGGAGCTGCGCGGCCAGATCGCCGGGCGGAAGGTGGTGCTGCTGACCACGCACCGTCGTGAGAACTTTGGCGACACCATGCGCACGCACCTGCGCCTGCTGCGCCGCTTTGCAGAGGAGCACCCTGAGCTGTGCGTAGTCTTTCCCGTGCATCCGAATCCGGCGGTGAAGGAGGCTGCAGCGCAGGAGCTTGGCGGCTGCGACCAGATCATCATCACCACGCCGATGGGCTACGCCGACTTTGTGCATCTGCTGGCAGAGGCGTGGCTGATCGTCAGCGATTCCGGCGGCATCCAGGAGGAGGCCGCCTCGCTGGGCAAGCCGATCCTCGTGCTGCGCGAGAACACCGAGCGGCCCGAGGGAGTCGAGGCCGGTGTGGCCCGCCTCGTGGGCGAACGCGCCACGGATCTGGCGGGGCTGCTGACTGAGGCCGTGGCTGACCAGGCATGGTTCGCCCATGCGGCGCGCGCGGAGAAGGTTTTCGGTGATGGTCATGCCAGTGAGCGCATCGCCACCGCGCTGCTGGGCGGCGGCCTGAACCATGCCGCCATTCCTGAACCGGTCTCCCTCAGGCTCGCCGCCTGACGAATCACCCCCCCCCTGAGAACCGTGAACTTGACAGCCAGCGTCTCCCTCGATCTCGACAACCAATGGGCCTATGTGAAGACCCAGGGGCTGGACGGCTGGCAGGACTTTCCCAGCTACCTCGATCTCGTCGTGCCGCGCATCCTCGACACGCTGAAGCAGGCCGGACTGCGCATCACCGTCTTCGTCGTCGGCAAGGATGCCGCGCTAGAGAAGAACTACGGCGCGCTGCGCAGCATCGCCGAGAGCGGGCACGAGATCGCCAATCACTCCCACATGCATGAGCCGTGGCTGCATCTTTACAGCAATGAGGAGCTGCAGACCGACTTTGATGCGGCAGAGGCAGCCATCGAGTCGGCCACAGGGGAGATGCCGCGCGGCTTTCGCGGTCCCGGCTTCAGCACCTCAGCCGCCGTGCGGGCGCTGCTGACCCAGCGCGGCTATGCCTATGACGCCAGCCTTTTCCCCACCGTGCTCGGCCCGGTGGCACGGCTGTATTTCTTCATGACCTCAAAGCTGCCGCCGGAGGAGAAGGCGAAGCGCAGGGGGCTTTATGGCTCCTTCTCCAGCGCCTTCTCACCGCTGACTCCCTACCAGATCGTGCCGGGCCTGATGGAGTTGCCCGTGACCACCATGCCGCTGCTGCGCACGCCCGTGCATCTGAGCTACCTGCTCTTTCTGGCACAGTGGTCCATACCGCTGGCACGGGCCTACTGGGACATGGCGGTCGCATTCTGCCGGATGACGGGCGTCGCGCCCTCGCTGCTGCTGCATCCCACGGATTTCCTGGACGCCACCGATGTGCCCGCGATGAGCTTCTTTCCCGCCATGCGTGTGCCTGCGGCTAGGAAGATCGAACTCGTGCGCCACACCCTCACCAGCTTGCTGGCGCATTGGGAGGTCGGCACGATGGCGCAAGTGGCGCGCGCAGTCACCGGGCCTGCCAAGCTGGAGCACTGCGAGCTGCGCGTCCATCCCTGAACCGATCACAGAACCCAAAAACAAAGAACAAAGAACCCCCAACCAAGAACCAAATCATGAGCCTCCTCCGCATCCAAGACGTCGCCCTCGTCCTGCCGGCGTTCAATGAAGAAAAGGACCTGCCCAACCTGCTCGCGCGCATTCGCGAGACCCTGGTCGGCCAGTCCTTCCGCTACCAGGTCATCGTCGTGGACGATGGCTCAAAGGACCGCACTGCCGAGATCGCCGAGGCTGCGGCCAAGGAGATGCCTTTGCGCCTGGTGCGGCATGAGGTGAACAAAGGTCTCGGCACGGCCATCCAGACGGGCCTTTCGGAGGCCATGAAGGTGGCAGATGCCGTCGTCGTCATGGACTCTGACAACACTCATGATCCCATTAACGTCATGGCGATGGTGGCTGAGCTGGAGAAGGGCGAGGCGCACATCGTCATCGCCTCGCGTTTCCAGAAGGGCAGCGTCATCGTCGGCGTGCCGCCCTTTCGCCAGGTGCTCAGCATCGGCTGCTTCCTGCTGATGAAGACGCTCGTGCCCTTCCGCCATGTGCGGGACTACTCCACCGGCTTCCGCGCCTATCACAGCAGTATTTTGCAGCGCATGGCCCTGGCTTATGGAGAAGGCAAGCTCGTCGAGGAGAGCGGCTTCGTCTGCATGCTGGAGGTGCTGCTGAAGCTGCGCGCCATCGGTGCCCGCGCCTGCGAGATCCCCTATACTCTGCGCTATGATCTCAAGGCGGGCGTGAGCAAGCTAAAGATCATGCGCACCCTGAAGCGCTACCTCGTGGTCGTGAACCGCTACCGCACCCGTAGGCCGGTCACGGTGGGCGCGACAGCTCTGGCACAGGCGCAGGGCAGCAAGGCGTGACCGGCCATGACAGCATCTGCACAAAACATCGCTGTCCTCGGCGCTGGCATCAGCGGGCTGACCTGCGCCCTGCGCCTGGCGGAGCAGGGGCAAAAGGTCACACTCATTGAGGGGTCCGACCAGCTTGGCGGCCTCGGCACTTTCTTCCAGCATGACGGGCGCACCTTTGAAAAGTTCTACCACTGCCTACTGCCCAGCGATGGGCCGCTGCTGGGCGTGCTGGACTCGCTGGGGCTCGGCGCTGACGTTTACTGGAGGCCGTCCTCGTTCGCGTATGCGGACACGGGCCGCATCTTCCCGCTGAACACGCCGCCGGACCTGCTGCGCTTTTCCCCGCTGCCCTTTGTGGACCGTTTGCGCGTTGGCTTCACTGGCGTGTGGGGTCGCGTGGCCTCTGCGCGCGGGCTGGATGACATCACCACAGCGCGCTGGCTGGAGGGGCTTTCGGGCCGCCGCGCCTTTGAGAAGTTTTGGAAACCGATGCTGGAGGCCAAGTTCGGCGACCGCTACCCGGACGTGCCTGCACTTTGGTTCTGGACGCGCTTCAACCGCGAGAAGGGCCAGAGCAAAGGGGAGGTCAAAGGCTACCTGCGCGGTGGTTACAAGCGCATCACGGATGCTTTTGCCAAACGTCTGCGAGAACTCGGCGTGAACCTCCAGATGCAGAGCAGGGTGGAGCGCGTGGACCTGGATGCCGGGGGCCGCCCGCTCATCGTCACCCAGCACGGGGAGCAGAGCTTTGATCAGATGATCGTCACCATGCCCTGGCCGGCCTTTGCCAAAGTGGCGGGTCAGGAGTTGAGACAGCAGTCGCCCGCTCTGCACTGGGGCATTGATTTCCAGGGCGTCATCAATCACGTTCTGTTCTTGCGGCGTCCGCTGACCCGGCACTACTGGCTGGCCACGCCGGAGGTCGCGCATCCCTTTGACGGCGTGGTGGAGACCTCCACGCTCACCGATGAGGCCGACCGCGGCTCGGGCCGTCATGTCGTCTATCTCACGAAGTACCTGCACCGCGACGACGCACGCTTTGCCCAGCCGGAGGCAGAACTGCAACAAAATTGGTTCGCCGCCCTGCAGCGCCTGTTTCCCGATGTCAGCGAGTCCGATGTCGAGGCGCAGTTCGTCTTCCGCGCGCACTTTGTGGAGCCGGTCTATACCTGCGGCTACCTGAAACGCCGTCCGCCGGAGGTCATGGTGCCGGGGCGTGTCTATCTGGCGACCACGGCCCAGGTTTACCCGGCGGTTACCTCCTGGAATGGCAGCGTGACGCAGGTGGACCGGACCCTGGCGGCGATGCGCGATCAGCCGCCGCAGAGACAGCAGCCGCAGGCAAATGCAGGTCGGCCTGGGGAAGTTCACGCGTCGCCCGCGCCGCAGCCGTGCTGCTGAAGTTGGCAAAGATTCTTCTTCCGTGCGGCGGCTTCCCGCCTTCCATCCGGCGGTCATGCCCGAAGTCACCGCCATCAGCAAGTATGCCTGCCCCGCCTGCGGCGCGGAGGCCGTGTGGACGCCTGCAAAGAAGGCGCTCGTGTGCCCCTATTGCAGCACCGTCTCCCCGGCGGAGCTGAAGGCGGACGGCTCCCTGATTGAGGAGAGCGACCTCGTCGCCGCGCTGCGCGCCATCTCGGATGACCAGCGCGGCTGGGCGGCAGTGCGCAAGACCGTGAAATGCCGGAGTTGCCAGGCGATCTCGGTCTTCGATGAGAAGCGCGTGGCGCAGCGTTGCGACTTCTGCGGCTCCCCCGCGCTCATCGCCGTGGATGACATCCAGGCGCCCATCCGGCCCGGAAGCCTGCTGCCTTTCAAGATCGCCGACACAAAGGTGCGCGAGCAGATACGCGCCTGGTACGGCAGCCACTTCTGGGCGCGCAGCAATCTGGGGGACAAGGCGCTCACCGATACCCTGCACGGCCTTTACCTCCCTTACTGGACGTTTGACGCCCACGCCGAATGCCCCTGGGAGGCCGAGGCTGGCCACTACTATTACACGACCGACAGCGAGGGCCGCCGCCAGCGGCACACGCGCTGGGAATACGCCAGCGGCCATGTCAGCCACGACTTCGACGACGTGCTGGTGCCCGCCTCAAAGGGCGTCCACCCGGCGCTGCTCAGCGATCTGGAACCCTTTCCCACCACCGGGGAGCTGGTGCCCTATGATCCGGGCTATCTCTCCGGCTGGGTCGTGGAGCAGTATCAGGTGGACCTCATCCAGTCGGCGCAAAACTCACGCGACCGCATGACGAGCCTGCTGGAGCAGGAATGCGCGCGCTGCGTACCGGGGGACACGCACCGGAACCTGCGCATCGCCCCAGAGTTCAGCGCGCAGACTTTTAAACACACGCTGCTGCCCGTCTGGCTCCTGACCTACACCTACGGCACGCGCAACTACCAGGTGGCCGTTAACGGAGTCACCGGCAAGATCACTGGAGAATACCCGCTGAGCTGGGTGAAGATCACCATCGCCATCGTGCTAGCCCTGATCATCTTGCTACTGGTCATGCGGTATGGCGGCTGAACAGATCAAAACGCTGGCTTCAGCGGCGATTCAAAAGGATGCAGATTGTCGCCCGGCGTCATCAGCAGCGGAGTGTTCGTGCCGTCCACGAAACTGCCGAAGCTCCCTGTGTTGAACTCTGGCACATCCGTGAAAACGTCGAAACCACCGGGCTGCTGGATGTTGACATGGACGCCGGGGTCCACAGTGACCTTTTTCGCGGCGAGAACGGTCTGCGGGCTGTTGAGCGTGGTATCGCCAGTGAACTGAATCTGGCCGTTGCTGCCTTGGGCATAAAGATGGATGAGCTGGTCGGCATTTATGGAGGTGCAGTTGCCGAGCACGAGACGACCATCAGTTCCGAGGGTGCGCGCACGGATGGAGTCACCAGCTAGGGTCACATTGTTCTCCATGGTGATGTTTCCCTGCGCACCATGCGCCTCCAGAAGAAAGGCCGGGCTGTCAGTCGCGGCGAGCGCGCGGAGGTTGGCGGAGCTTTTGATGGTGATGCCATTCTCAGCGATCATTTCAATGAGCGATCTGGCGTGGAGATTTGAATCATCAACGATCACGTTGTTGTCGGCGTGGAGGCGGATTTGGTCGGCCTTAATGACAGCATCATCGGCCATCCAGACATCATGCCCAGCATGGACGTAGAGCTTGCCGTAGGGCACGGCGATGGTTGGCGGCGAGCCGGGCGTGTTGACCGTCGGTCCCTGGATGGAGACATCGGAGTTCACGCTCTGGGCGGAGAGGAAGATGGACTGGTCGCTGCCGGTGATCTGAAAGTCCTGCTCGATGGCCAGATCATCATTTAGCGACGAGATGGCGATGGCGTCCAGCGCGTCATCCAGTGAGAGGACGCCCGTGGCACCTGAGGACGGGAAGTCCGGGAGTGTGCGCGGGGTGAGGGCGACCCGGTCACGGGCGGCGATGATGAGATTGCGTGGCCCGGTGCTGGAATCAATGTCCGGCGTGCCGACGATGAACAGGTTGTCGAACTTGAATAAGGCCCAGGTGCCGACATCGCTGAAGGGATCATCAAAAGCGGTGAAGGTGGGCGAGACGCCATAAATGAACTGGCTGGCGCTGCCATCCTGCGCCGGGGTGAAGGGCACGCCCAGCGCGGTGATGACGCCGGGGCTGAGGTTGTTGTTGAAGGTGTTGATGATGCCGCGTGTGTCTATCTGGCTGGTGCCGTCCACCTGGCTGGTGCCGGGGACAAACGGAAGGGCGCGGCGCTGTTGCGGCGTGAGCTTGCCGAGCAGCTCCAGCCGCGCCTCGCTGCTGAGGGTGACGGAGGTGCCGCGCCCCTGGAGCATGTAGGCGGTCTCCAGCAGCTCGCCCTTGGCCTTCTTCTGGTTCTGTTTGTCGAGGGCGTCATTCATCTGTTTGTCGTTGCCGAGACCGCCAAAGTCCTTCGCATCCAGCAGCTTCGAGGTGCGGCGCAAGCGCTGCAGGTCCACTTGGACAGGAGCTGGCAGGGAAGTGGCGTCCGGTCTGGTGATCATCATGTCGCCGGCGCTGATGGTGCGTAGTTCGCTGCGGCGGCTATTGAGAAACACATCCACCTCGCCTTCGAGGACGATGATCTTCACAAAGCCATCCGGGTCATACTCCATCATCACCGTGGTGCCGGTGACGGCAGCCGTGATCGCCGCCGTGCGCACGGTGGCACCGCCGAGTTGCTTGGGCACTTGAAGAAGCATGACCCCTTTCTCTAGGTTCAGATCACGCGACTTGGAGTCCAGCCGGAACACGGAGTTTGAGCCGAGGCGTGTGAGGGTCTGATCAGGAAACCTCAGCTCGGCGCGCGATTGCGCTCCCGTGGCCACGGCGGTCTGGCCGCTGATCTTGTCGCCGATCCTTGCCGCGGCGGCCTGCCTCTGCGGCGGCACCAGGCGCACGTCATTGATGATGCGTGTCACCTCCGCCTCCTTCAACGAGGCGGCATTGAGCAGTGCGGGAACGCAGAGGGGGAGCAGGAGCAGTCGCTTCATGGCGTTTAGAATTTGAGCTTCATGCCCAGGCCGAGTCCGGCGCTGACCGTTTCATAGTCGAAGAAGTTGATGTTTGAGTCATTGAGCGCGTGGCTGGCGGTGGCGTAAATCTCCACCCAATTGCGCGGGGAGTAAGTGACCGTGGCACCGAGGACGTGCAGCAAATCCTCGCGCTCAACCTTGCGGTAATCGAAGTAGGTCATGCGGTAGGCCAGCGAGATAGCCAGGTCGCGCATGATCTTGAAACGGTAAACAACATCAAGGGAGAATTCGTCACGGAAGACCTGATCCACGTCGTTTGTCAGATCCCAATCGGCGGTGAGGGCGAGCTGCAGGCTGTTGCGTCGGTCAAAGGTGATGAGCCGCTGGGCCGCGAGACGTGCGGAGAGGCTGTTGAGCAGGCTGTCTTGAAGGTTGTTGTTGGTGATGCGGGTGAAGCCGAAGGATCCCACGAACACGGTCTTCCAGAAGCGCGGCTCCACGTCCAGGATGCTGGCCATTGCTTCCATCGCCTCAAAGTCCAGGGCACTGCTGCGGCGGTAGCGGTACAGTCCCTGCGTGAGGCCGACATCGGCGAACCAATGACTGGCGATCTGCTGCTGCCAGCCCAGCCCGACCCGCCCTCCCCACATCCAGTCCGAAAGCTCTCCGGTAGCCACGTTGGCCGCATTGTTTGACCACAGGGCAAACTGGTCTGTGTAGGCACGAAAGGGGCGGTTTTTTGGCGTCTCTTTGAGGACGAGCTGCTGGCCGATGTCGTCATCCGCCTCTGAGGCCGAAACGAAGCCGTTCTCCTCACCAAGGTCGCGGTTCTTCATCTCATCCTCGTCGGTGGTGATGAGGCTGCGGTTTCGCAGACCGCCCGACTCAGGAAGACGAGAAGGGTCAACCTGGGCGACACCAGAGCAGGCCAGCATCAAAGAGAAGCCAATGACGAGGAGACTCGGTGCAGAGAAAGTTCGTTGATGGCGGTGAAAACGCAGCGTCATGGTCTGATGGTAATTATAGAAAACTAATAATAAAGGCAGTTCTTTGTCAACGCGGAGTTATGGAAATTTCCATTTTATGATGATAAAAATTGAGAATACTTTCAAGAATAAGATAGTTTTCTCTCTCTTGAGTCTGTCTTGTGCTGAGGTTTAGGTGAATTGCTCCAAAATTCCTGTCTTTGTGAAGTCTCCATCTTCTAGTCCCAGTCAGACCGCGCAGCGTGGTTTCGCCCTGCTGTCTGTCGCTCTACTCGTGGCCCTTGCTCTGGCTGCCGCGCGGGAGTGGTCCTGGACGGCAGCCCCCCTGCGGCAGATGGAATGGCGGATGGAGGACTACTGCCACCTGAGCGGCAGGTTGACGCCAGTGGACCCGGAGATCGTGGTGATTGGGATTGATGACGCCAGCCTCAGTCTGGAGAGCGCTTTTCCAGAGGATGTGCAGGCTTCCCGCCCGCTGCAATTGATCGAGAAGGGCTGGATATGGCCCCGCGAGGTGTATGCCCATCTGCTGGACTGCCTGATTGAGGCTGGCGCGGCGAAAGTGGTGCTGGACTTGATGTTTGCCACGCCCACTCCCGATCACCCAGAGTACGACGAGGCTCTCCGCGCCGCATTGGACCGGCATCGCGACAAGGTGGTCATCGGGGCTGACATCGAGACGCGACTGCTGCGTGGCAGCATGGTCGAGAACTTGGTCTCACCCGCAGAAGTGCTGCTGCCTGCCACGCGTCCGCTAGACCCCCGGATCGGCTTTCTCACCTACTGGCCGGATGGCGACAATGTCGTGCGCCGGGTGCGGACCGAGTTCGGACTTACGGACGATGTGGCCGACAGAGTGCCTTCATTGCCCGCTAGGGTGCTCGGAGACCGTCAAGGTGCCGCCCTCGGCCCCGGATTCCACCTGATCCGCTTCGGCGACCCAGGCGCGTATGCACCCATGTCTCTGCACGAGGTCTTCGTTCCAGACATATGGGAGAGCAACTATGTAAAACCAGGCATTATTGCCGGGAAGACCGTGTTCGTCGGGCCGACAGCACGGCATTTCCAGGACACGGTGATCACTCCGGTCGGGGAGCTGTTCGGGGTGCAAGTTCACGCGCAGGTCTGTGCAGCATTACGGGCCGGACAGGTGTTGCAAGAAGCACCGCCGCGCTGGGTGCAGTGGGCCATCGCGGCGGCGGCGCTGGCTGCCTCGCTGCTGGTCATGCTGCTCAAGCGGCCTCTGCTGGCGTTGGTGCTGCTCGTGGCCGGGAGCTTTGGCGGACTGTGGTTCCAACGTCATGCCTTTGATGTTTGGAATCTCGTGCTCCCCATGCTGACACCGCTGCTGGCCTGGAACGCCACCGGCATCTTCGCGCTGGGCTGGGACTTCGTGCTGGAGCGTAGGCAGAAGGAAAAGCTGCGCCGTGCCATCACGCGCTACTTTTCCCCTGACATGGCCGAGGAAATCCTGCGCAAGCCGGACTCCTACTTCCGCACGCTCGGCGGTGTGCATCGTGAGATCACGGTGCTGTTTTCCGACCTGCGCGGCTTTACCAGCCTCTCGGAAAAGCATCCGCCTGACCAGTTGGTGCGGCAGCTCAATCAATACCTTGAACGCATGGTGGAGATCACCTTTGGGAGGAAAGGGAGCATAGATAAATTCATCGGCGATGCCATCATGGCCGTGTGGGGGCGCATCCGCGATGAGGCGGATGACAAGGCGCTGACTGAGGACGCCTGCCTGGCCGTGGAGACCGCGCTGAAGATGCGTGAAGGGTTGGCCGAGCTAAACCAAGTCTGGGAGCGTGAAGGCTCGCCCGCGCTGGCCATCGGCATCGGCATCCACCAGGGCGGCGCCATCGTCGGAAACATGGGATCACCCGCGAAGATGGAGTTTACCGCCATCGGCGATTCCGTGAACCTCAGCGCCCGTCTGGAAAGCGCCACCAAGCAGTACGGCGTGGACATCATCGTCAGCCACTCAGTCTGGGAAAAGGCCGAGGCTCAGTTCGTCTTCCGCAGTGCCGATCTTGTGGTGGTGAAAGGCAAGGAGGTTCCCATCCATGTCCATGCCGTGCTCAGTAGCAGCGCCGTGCCGCCTCCGCCCGGCCTAGCGGACTACGAATCAGGCATCACCGCCTTCCGTGCCGGGGACTTCGCGCTGGCGCTGCGGGCCTTCAAGAGCGCTCGCATGGCCGGGCTGGACGATGAGCTGACCAGTCTTTACCTGCACCGCTGCGAGACACTCATCGCAAATCCGCCGCAGTCTTGGAATGGCGTCTGGGTGTTGAAGGAAAAGTAACGGCTCTCCGTGCAGCGGCATCGTTCCTGCTTATATCGTGCCAGATGACACCGACCAATCCATTGCGGGAGCACGGCTTCCGGCTACTCGAAGACGATCTGAAATTCCTTATGGAGGCCTTTGCTGCCGTGCTGTGCCGCATGGGCGAGGCTGCATTGGCGGAAAAGCTGCCCTGGCTCGGTGCCTGTAGCAGCGTGGGAGACGCCCCCAACCGCGCCCTCGGCCAGGCATTCTCTATCGCCTTCCAACTCCTCAACATCGTCGAGGAGCGTGCCGCCTCCCAGGTCCGCCGTTTGCGCGAAAAGGAGCACGGGCCGGAGGCGGAAAAGGGCATGTGGCCCGACAACCTCCGCGACATGAAGGCGCTCGGTCTCAGCGAGGCGGATATCCTCGACGTGCTGCGCGAGGTGCTCGTCGAGCCTGTCCTCACTGCCCACCCCACCGAGGCCAAACGCGAAAGCGTGCGCGACCTGCATCTGGACATCTACGGTCTCATGAACCGCCATGAGAACCCGGCCTTCACCCCGCGTGAGCAGGCACGCATCCAGAGCCAGCTCGAAACCCGGCTGGAAAACCTCTGGCGCACCGGCGAGATACACGTCACCCGCCCCACTATTGACGCAGAACTGCAAAACGCCTTGCACTACCTGCGCGAGGTCTTCCCGGAGGCCCTCTCTCGCGCCCACATCCATCTGCGGGAGGCATGGATCGCCGCCGGTTACGACGCGGAGTCCGTGGACAAACTGCCCCCGCTCATCCGCTTCGGTTCGTGGATCGGCGGCGACCGCGACGGGCACCCATTTGTCACCGCCGAGATCACGCAGAAAGCCCTCCGCGCAATGCGTGCGAACGCCCTGCGCGTGCATCGGCGCTCCCTGGAAGATCTGGCCCGCCACTCGCCCCTAAGTTCCCTTTTCCAAAAAACACCCGAAGTGCTCAGCGCTCTCGTCACCCGCCTAACTAATGAGTTAGAAGGCCAGCCCGGCGTGGACGTGGAATACATCCTGCAGCGCAACAAAGAGGAGCCTTGGCGCGCCGCCGCCTACCTCATGCGTGCCAAGATTCTGCTGGCAGCCGGAGATTCTGCGGCAGGCTACGCCAACCCGCTGGCCGTGGATGCCGACCTCATCTCCTATGCCGAGGCGCTGGAGTCCGTGGGTGCCGGGCAGTTGGTGAAGGAGTTCATCGTCCCCTTCCGCCGCAGGCTGGATGCCTTCGGCTTCCACTCTGCCACGCTTGATGTCCGTCAGAACTCCGCCTTCCATGAAAAAGCGCTCGATCAACTCCTGCGCGCCGCCGGGCTGATGGATGAGCGCCCGCTCAGCGCCTGGTCCCTGCAGGAAAAGCGCGCCCTGTTAGAAAAAGAACTCGTCTCCCCGCGCCCTTTCCTTGCCCCCGGCATGTCCGCCGGGCCGGAGGCGGACACCGTGCTGGCCTGTCATCGCGTGCTCGCCGCCCACATCTCCCGGCACGGCACGGCGGGACTCGGCGCGCTCATCGTCTCAATGACCCGGAATGTGGAGGATCTCCTCACCGTGTACCTCCTGGCGCGCGAGGCCGGGCTCATGGAGTGGGCGGGCGACGGCCTGCGCTGCCCGCTGCCCGTGACCCCGCTGTTTGAGACCATGGGCGACCTCGAGGCCGGTCCCTGCATCGTCGAGGAGTTCCTCAGCCACCACGTCACCCGGCGCAGCCTGAAGACGGAGAATCCCATCCTCCAGATGATGGTCGGCTACTCAGACTCCAACAAGGACTGCGGCATCCTCGCCAGCCAGTGGGCGCTCCACCGAGCCCAGTCCGCCCTCGCCGCTACCACCGCCCGACATGGTGTGAAGGCCGTCTTTTTCCACGGTCGCGGCGGCACCGTTGGTCGTGGTGCAGGCCCCACCCACTGGTTCATGGAGGCGCTGCCTCAGGGATCGCTCGGCGGCTGGCTGCGCATGACCGAGCAGGGGGAGACCATCGCGCAAAAATACGCCCACCTCGGCTCCGCCGTCTATCATACTGAGCTGCTCATGGCCTCCGCCGCAGCCGCCACCGCGCGGCATCGCCATGCCAAGCCGGAGTCCATGGATCTGCACGCTACCCTGGACCAGCTCGCCGGCTGGAGCCGCGATGCCTATCGCGCGCTGCTGCTGGCACCCGGCTTCATGCACTTCTTCCGCAGCGCCACGCCCATTGACGCCCTGGAGCACGCCCGCATCGGCTCCCGCCCTAGCCGCCGCACCGGCCAGGCTACGCTCGATGACCTCCGCGCTATTCCCTGGGTCTTCTCCTGGACCCAGTCCCGCTTCTACCTCCCCGGCTGGTTCGGCGCAGGCTCCGCGCTGGAAAAACTCCGCACTGAGGACAACGCCGCCTTCCTCGCCGTGCAGGCTGCGCTCGCCGCCTCCCCCTTCCTCCGCTATGTGCTGACCAACATCGAAAGCTCCCTCGTCAGCGCCAACGAGGATCTCATGCGCATCTACGCCAGCCTTGTGCCCGATGCCGCCATCCGCGACAGTTTCCTGGAGACCATCCTCGCCGAGTTCACCCGCACCCGCACCCTTCTGGAGGAGTTGTTCCGCGGTACCTTCGCCGCGCGCCGCCCCCGCCTCGCCTACACACTCGCCATCCGCGAGGAGCCCCTGCTCGTCCTCCACGCCCAGCAGGTCAATCTCCTCCGCGAATGGCGCACCCGCCAAAGCTCTGGCGACTCTGAAATCGCCGAGGCCATGCTGCCCGACCTCCTCATCTCCATCAACGCCCTCGCTTCTGGCCTGCGCACCACTGGGTGAGCCAAGTTGGTGTTGAACCACAGGCATGGCGTTACCCTGCTACGACGCCTAAAAATGTGCGTCGCGTTGTGAGATGAGTTTGGAATTGTGGTCCACTTGCGTACGTTCATCATGGTCATGAAAATCATCCTCGCCTTCGCTTGTCTTTGTTGTGCCGTTTTTGTTCAGGCTCAGGCCACCTTGCCGCAGGCGCTGCCACCTTACTACCGGGTGCGTTATGAGGCTTCGGCGCAGCCAGGAGAATTGGTTTATGGGGTCAGTTACACGGTATGGATTCCTCCGGGTGTGGGGACTTTGCGCGGCGTCATTGTGCATCAGCATGGCTGTGGGGAGGGGGCGTGCAGGGCTGGACAAACGGCGGCCTTTGATCTGCATTGGCAGGCTTTGGCAAAGCTGCATGGCTGTGCGCTGATGGGGCCTTCCTATGAGCAGCCGGAGAAGGCAAACTGCGCGCTGTGGTGTGATCCACGCAATGGCTCGAACGCGACTTTTCTGCGGGCGTTGAGTGATCTCGCTACGCAGTCAAAGCATCCTGAACTCACCACAGTACCGTGGGCTTTGTGGGGGCACAGTGGCGGCGCGAATTGGGCGGGCACGATGCTCATGCTGCATCCGCAGCGTATCGCGGCGGTGTGGCTGCGCTCCGGCTCGCCGCGCCTGGTTTCGATGGATGGCAAAGCACCGCCCTTGGAGATTCCGGCAGCGGCTTACCAGGTGCCGCTGATGTGCAATCTGGGGACAAAGGAGGGCGTGACTGTGAAGGAAGGGCGCTTTGCCAAGCTATGGGAAAGCACGGAGAAGTTCTTCACGGAGATGCGCGCGCAGGGGGCGCTCATTGGCGTGGCGGTGGACCCGCTGACGAGTCACGAATGCGGCAATCAACGCTATCTCGCCATCGCTTGGCTGGACGCCTGCCTCAGCGCGCGGTTGCCGCAGAAAGGTGTAGTTTTGCAACCGATGCCTACGGGAGCGGCGTGGCTCGGCCCCTTGCTAGGCAGTGTGGCGCTGCCTGCGGCGCAGTTCACGGGAGATGCGGGCAAGTCCGTGTGGTTGCCTAATGCCGCCATCGCCAAAGCATGGTCAGTTTATATCAAGGACACCGCCATTGCAGATAGCACGCCGCCGCCTGCACCAACAAACGTGAAGCTCAATGGCAATGAACTTACTTGGGAGGCTGAGGCTGATCTGGAGAGCGGACTCGCCGGGTTCATCGTTCAGCGCGATGGCATAGAGATCGCCCGCATTCCTGAAAAGCCTGCGAGTCCTTTTGGCCGACCCATCTTTCAAAAGAACAATTACAGCGACACGCCTTCGCAGCCGCTGGAGCAGATGCGGTTCACTGATCCCGCTGCGCAGCCGAGTGCGAAGTACCGCGTGATCGCGCTGAACACGGCGGGCCTAAAGTCGTTAGCGAGTGTGGAGAAGTAGTCTTTGTCCAAAAAGCCGCGCCCATGCCTTTAAAGTGTCTCCAAGCATGAACCCACATCGCCTTACCGCCCTCTGCCTCATCGCTACCAATCTCGCAGTCAGCGCTGCTGAACCTACGGGTAAACCGGATTTTGTCAGGCAGGTGCCTGGCCTCGTGGCCTTTTGGACGTTTGGGGAGGCAGCTGGACAGAAGCGTTTATCGTTAGGCACAGCTCAGGCGCATCCGCTGAGCGAGGTGAATGGCCCCATTGCTCGTGTAGAAGGCGGCCCTTTTTCAGGTTATGCGGCGGAGCTTAATGGGCGGCAGTACTTCGAGATCAAGTATGCGGAGACGGGGGATTTGAATATCTCCGGCAGGGCGGCACAGGTCAGCATGTACGCCGTCGTGCGCATCGTGAACCTGAAACAGAGCCGTACCATAGCGGGCATGTGGACGGAGGGGAAAGGCAGAGATGACGACACGGGCACGCGTCAGTACGCGCTGCTGATGAATATGCCCACCTATGGTGGTCCGCGTCAGCTCGTGCCGCATATCTCCAGCGAGGGTGGTGTGACGATGCGTGCAGATGGCACCAAATTCCCCTGGTGCGCGGACTATGCGGCGACAAAGATGGAAGTGCCTGAGGAGACCTGGTGTACGCTGGGCTTCACTTATGACTCGAAGTTTATCCGCGCTTACATCAATGGCGTGCTCGATGTTCGGCCACTCAACGCTGTAGCAGATAAGCGCAATGATCGTTACTTCACTCAAGAGGGGCCGGATGGCAAAGATCGCGGCATGAATCCATACTTCCACGGGCGCGGTATTTTCCAGTATGACCCAGCCCTGCACTCGAAGACCAAGATCGCCCCCTCAGACTTCACAGTGGGGTCACGCATGGCTGTTGGCTCCATGACGGGCGAGGCGACGCTGGGACGCTTCGGCGGTCTAGCGGTCTTTAATCGCGCGCTGACGGATGCTGAGATGATGAAACTGCACGCGGCGGCGAACCTCGGCGCGTTGAGGTGACTTTCCCTTCGCAACATGACCTTGAGCGGCATAAAATTGCAAGACTGCCGCGTACTAGCGGCATGATGCGTCCCGCCCTGTTGTTAGTGCTCGCCAGCGTGCTCCCCAGTCCTGGAGCACCAGTGGACTTTGTCATCGAGGTGCGGCCCATCTTTGAAAAGCACTGCCATGAGTGCCACGGCGCGCAGAGGCAGAAGAACGACTACCGGCTGGACATCAAAAAAATAGCGCTCACGGGCGGCAGCGATCACGCGCCGAACATCGTGCCTGGAAAGAGCGCGGAGAGTCCGCTGTTACGCTTCGTCAACGGCGCGGATGGGAAGATGCGGATGCCGCCCAAGAAGGGACTAGGCAGGACGGAGACAGAGATATTGAAGCGCTGGATAGACGAGGGGGCCGTGTGGCCTGACAACGCCGACACCGCGAAGCTGGAGGACCGGACAGACTGGTGGGCCTTCAAGCCCTTGCCTGGCAGCGGGCCTGGCAGCATTGATGACTTCATCAATGCAAAGCTCGTCGAAAAGGGACTGAAACCAGCACCGCATGCGGATGCGCGCACGCTGATCCGTAGGCTCAGCTTTGACCTCACCGGACTGCCGCCAACGCCGGAGGAGGTGGTGGCATTTGAGCAATCCTCCAGCCTTAATTTTCAATCCGCCTATGCCTTTCTCGTTGACCGCCTGCTCGCCAGTCCGCGCTATGGAGAGCGCTGGGCGCGGCACTGGCTGGACCTGGTGCATTACGGGGAGACGCATGGCTATGACAAGGACAAGCCGCGCAACAACGCCTGGCCCTACCGCGACTATGTGATCCGCGCACTGAACACTGACAAACCGTATGCGCGGTTTGTGGAGGAGCAGATCGCCGGGGATGTGCTGCACCCGGGCACGGTGGATGGTGTCACCGCGCTGGGACTTATCGCCGCAGGGCCGTGGGATTTGATCGGGCACATGGAGGTGCCTGAGTCGAAGACGGATGGCAAGATCGCCAGGCATCTGGACCGCGATGACATGGTGCAGAACACGCTGGGCACCTTTTGCAGCCTCACCGCGCAGTGCGCGCAGTGTCATGACCACAAGTTTGATCCCATCACCCAGGAGGACTACTACAGTCTCCAGGCCGTCTTTGCGGCTGTGGATCGGACGCATGTCAACTACTACGCCACGGACGACATCATGCGTCAGGCGCGTGACCTGGAAGCTCGGGCCACGGCCACAAAAGCAGCTCTCACAGCCCTCGAAGCCCCCTGGATTAAAAGGGCGGGCACACGCTACAGCGACCTCACACTGCTCATCGAAGGCGCGTCTGCGAATGCCACGAGGAAGCAAGGAAACATCACGCCTGACTTCGGCTACCACAGCTCAATCGCAAAGACGCAGGACACCCTGAAGTGGGTGCAGGTGGACCTGGGCCGCAGTGCCGACATTGAGAGCATCACGCTGCTGCCCGGCTATGACGACTTCAACAAGATCGGCGCAGGTTTTGGCTTCCCCGTGCGGTTCAAGATTGAGGTCAGCGACGACCTGGAGTTCAAGCAGGGAGTCACGCTGCTCTGGTGCCGGCATGACCAGACCTTCATGCACGACTTTCCCAATCCCGGCCTGCAGCCCTTCACCACCAAAGGCGCGGACGATGACGGCATTGAGGGGCGCTATGTCCGTGTCACTGCTACAAAGCTGGCACCGCGCAGCAACGACTTCATCCTCGCCCTCGCCGAGCTGCAGGTTTTTGACATGTACGGCAAGAACATCGCGCAGGGGCGACCGGTCACCTCGCTGGACTCGATCGAGGCACCGCCGCGCTGGCGCAGGGCCAATCTCACGGACGGTATCGCCCCGGTGGCACCGACCGCTGATGAGCGGGACAAGCTCAGTGCTGAGCGCGAGATCGTGCTGTTGGAGCAGACCGATACTGCGGGCAAGGCCAGACGGAATGAGCTGAAGCGCGAACTAGAACACATCGAGAAGCAGAAGGTCAAGCTCCCCGCACCGCAGCAGGTCTATGCAGCGGCGGTGCATGACGGGACGGGTGCCTTTCGCGGCACGGGCTACAACGGCGGCAGGCCGCGGCCCATCCATGTGCTGAAGCGCGGCGATGTGAAGACGCCTGACAGTGAGGTCGGCCCCGGCAGCATCCTGGCGCTATCGGAACTGCATGAACTGCCAGGCAGGTTTGAGAAGACGGACGATGAGGGCGCGCGGCGTGCCGCGCTGGCAAGATGGATCACCGACAAGCACAACCCGCTTACCTGGCGCAGCATCGTGAACCGTGTGTGGCAACACCACTTCGGACGCGGTATCGTGGACACGGCCAATGACTTTGGGCGCATGGGCGGAAAGCCGACACACCCGGAGCTGCTGGACTGGATGGCCGTGACGTTCCGCGATGAGATGGGCGGCAGTTTGAAGAAGCTGCACAAGTTCATCGTGATGAGCGAGACGTATCGTAGAGCGGTCCTGCAAGCGGGATCGTTCTACATTGATGCCAACAACGCCTTCCTCTCGCATCAGAACCGCCGGAAGCTGGATGCGGAGTCCGTTCGCGACAGCATCCTCATGGTCAGCGGCAGGCTCGATCTGACGATGGGCGGCCCCAGTTTCCAGGACTTTGTCATTGAGAAGCCGGAGCATAGCCCGCACTACCAATATCATCTGCATGATCCGAATGATCCCCGGAGTTGGCGGCGGAGCATCTACCGCTTCATCGTCCGCAGCCAGCAGCAGCCTTTTATGACCGTGATGGACTGTGCCGACCCCTCCATGCGGGTGGACAAGCGCAATGAATCCCTGAGTCCGCTGCAGGCTCTCGCGATGATGAACAACGGCCTCACGGTGGCGATGGCGTCACACTTCGCCGGGCGTGTGACGAAGGAAGTCTCTGGTCTTAATGCGCAGGTGCGCCGTGCCTTTGTACTGGCCTTGTCGCGCCCGCCCGCTGGGGATGAACTGCTGCCCATGATTGAGTACGCCCGGCGCGAAGGATTGGAAAACACCTGCCGCGTGTTGCTGAACCTCAATGAATTCAGTTTTGTGGACTGATCTGCTGGTGGTCTGCGGATGCCGACAATAAAGCTCGCCACACTGGAAGGAACCTGCCAAGGCTTTGGCTGTTCCAGCACCTAGCATGTCCTTCATCTCCCGTCTCCCTGCAGCAGTTCTGCTCTCCGTCCTCAGTCTTCTCAGCGCGTTCCTGCTGTTCCAGGTGCAGCCGGTCATCAGCAAGTTCATCCTGCCCTGGTTCGGCGGCAGTCCGGGAGTGTGGACGACATGCATGGTGTTCTTCCAGGTGGTGCTGTTCGCGGGCTATGCCTATGCCCACGCGCTGACACGGCTGCGCCCGCGCACGCAGCTCATTTTTCACGCGTTGCTCATGCTGGGTGCTCTGCTGTGCCTGCCGATCTCGCCCGCAGATTCATGGAAGCCTGCGGGGGATGAAGACCCGGTCGGGCGCATCCTGCTGCTGCTGCTGGGCACGGTGGGGCTGCCTTACTTTGTGCTCTCCAGCACCAGTCCGCTGGCGCAGGTGTGGTTCACGCGCGCAGTGCCTGGCGGCAAACCTTGGCGGCTGTATGCGCTGTCGAATTTGGGTTCGCTGGTGGCATTGTTGAGCTATCCGCTCCTCATTGAGCCGCGTCTGGATGTGACGGTGCAGACGGCACTGTGGTCCGGGGCGTTCATCGGCTTTGCGGTGCTGTCCCTGCTGCTGGCCTGGCGCAATGAGGGCGCGCTGACGTCCCAGGAAATCATAAGCGCGGAGAACGATGAGAGGCCCCGGTGGTGGCAGCGTGTGCTGTGGGTGCTGCTGCCCGCGCTGGCCAGCGTGCTGCTGCTGGCCACGACGAATCATGTCTGCCAGGACGTGGCAGTGGTCCCCTTCATGTGGGTGGCTCCGCTGAGCCTGTATCTGATCACCTTCATCATCTGCTTTGAGCATGAGCGCTGGTATGTGCGCGGCGTGTGGGCGCTGCTGGCGCTGGGCGTCGTATTCATCATCGCTGCGGAAAAGAAGATGCCTATGGACGTGACGCCGAACTACCTGGTGGAGGTGGCCTGGTGCTTTGGCGCGATGTTTCTGGGCTGCATGGTTTGCCACGGTGAGCTGGCACGGCTGAAGCCCGCGCCTGCACGCCTGACGGAATTTTATCTGATGATGTCCGCAGGCGGCGCGCTGGGCGGGCTGCTGGTCAGCCAGGTAGCGCCGCGTGTGTTCGTGACCTTCATGGAGTGGCCGCTGGGCCTGATCATGAGCCTGGTTGTCATCATGCTGGCGCTAGTCGTGGCCCTATGGCGGCTAACCGGGCGCTGGCTGTATGTCTGCTCCGCTCTGCAGGTCATTTCCTTGGGTGTTCTTGGGCGTTGGCTTTATCTGCAAAAGCCGGATGCAGGCAGCATCGGCGCGTGGCTACGCAGCCACATGCCAGCAGCTCTGGCGGCGGAGTTTGAAATTCTATCGCCCGAGCTGCTGGTAGCCTTTGGGGTTCTTAGCGCGGCCTTCCTTATCGTGATGTGGATGCAAAGGCGACGCTGGCTACAGGTGCTGGCCTGCACGCTGATGCTCGTAACGGGCGCAGCGGCTGTTTGCTTCCTGACGCGCTGGACCACACGCGTGGAGCCGCGCCTGGAGCGCGTGCGCAATTTTTTCGGCACGGTGTATGTGGACGAGGACTGGGACGGCGGCCTGGAGAGCCACTACCGCACGCTCACACATGGCGGCATCGTGCATGGAATGCAAAACCTTGCCGTGGATTACCGCGAGGAGCCTGTAACTTACTATGGGCGGATGAGCGGCATCGGCGTGGCACTGGCGGAGTTGAAGGACAGGCCGGATGCGCGGGTCGGCATCGTCGGCATGGGCGCGGGTACGGTGGGCTGCTATGCGCAGCGCGGGCAGACATGGCGCTTCTATGAGATCAATCCTGAGATTCCCAGGCTGGCGCGGAAACACTTCACCTACCTGGCAGATGCGGAGAAGCGCGGTGCCACAGTGCAGACGATCATCGGCGATGCACGCCTCATGCTGGAGCGCGAACCTGCGCAGCAGTTCGATGTGATGCTGCTCGACGCCTTCAGCGGCGACGCTATCCCGGTGCACCTGCTCACGCGCGAGGCGTTTGCGATCTACCGCCGCCACATGAAGCCCGATGGCATCATTGTCGTGCATGTGACGAACAGCTACCTTTCGCTCACGCCCGTGGTGGAGGCGCAGGCCGCTGCGCTGGGCTGGCGCACTACACGGATCATCACGGATTCAGACGGCGACTACGACTCCACTGATTATGTGCTGGTGACGCAGAACGAGGCATTCCTGAAAGCCCACCCTGCCGATGAGCCTGCCGATGCAGAACCCAAGGACGTGCCGCTGTGGACGGACCGCTACCACAACCTGTTTCAGATTCTGATGCTGGATTAGCATCTTTGCTGTCACTGCGGTGTGAGCACCACTTTCATCAGCCCTTCTTTGTTGTCGTAGAGCCGCTTGAACCAATCAGCACCTTCCTCCAGGGGGGCAACGGCGCTGAGTAGGGGCTCGACACGGATGCTGCCGTCCTCAATGCGGCGGATTGCCTCGGGGTACTCGCCCGCACAGGAGCAGGAGCCGCGCAGGGTGATCTGGCGGGTGACGACCTCCTGGAGCGGGAAAGGTGTGCTGGGCTGGAGATTGCCGACGAGGATGACCTGGCCGCCTTTGCGCACGCTACGGATGGCCAGATCCAGCGGGGCGGCGGCACCGACGACCTCGAAGCTGGCGTCCGCGCCGTCGCCATCGCAGATCTCGCGCAGGTGCTGGGCGAGGCCCTCCTGTTTCGCGTTGAAGGTCTCCGCCGCGCCGAGCTCGCGGGCGAGGGCGAGGCGTTTCTCATCAAGGTCCACGGCGATGACGCGGTCCCAGCCGCGCGCCTTGAGCGCCTGGATGATGAGCAGGCCGATGAGGCCAGCGCCGACGACGACGGCGGTGCCGCCTGGTGGCTCCTCATCCTGGCTGTGATCGTGGCCGCAGTCCTCGGCGCAGGCTTCGGCAAAGGCCTCGCCGACCTCGATGCCGTCGGCCAGATTCACGGCGTGGAGGGCGATGGAGACAGGCTCGGCAAAGGCAGCCTTCTCAAAGGCCAGGGAGTCGGGGATGCGGTAGAGGATGCGGGTGGGCAGGACGATCCTTTCAGCAAAGCAGCCGTGGCGGCGGTATTCGCCGGGAGAGACGCCGAGTACCTTGCGGTTGGGGCAGAGGTTGACGTAGCCGGACTGGCATTCATCGCACTCGCCGCAGTATTCAGTAGAGTCAAAGGTGACGCGGTCGCCCACCTGCCAGCCGGTGACGTCCGCGCCAAGTTCAATGATTTCGCCCGCCGCCTCATGGCCCATGACGATGGGCATCTGGCGGCGGCCGCTGCGCCCGTCCATGCCGTGGATGTCGCTGCCGCAGATGCCGCAGGCTTTGATATTCAACAGCACCTCGCCGACGCCGGGCACGGGGTCGGGGAAACCGATGTCGTAGTTGAACTCGCAGGGGGCGGTGAGGACGAGAGCTTTCATGGTGGGCGGATGATGGAACGAGGAGCGTCGCGGGCAAGGACGATTCTCTGCGTGTGTGAAGGCGTGCGCAAACCGGCACGCCGGGCGCGTATGTGACTGCCCCGCCAACTTCCCCCACCGACCATGCCCGCAGCCTATCATACCTGGAAAGCCGTCCTGATTGCCAGTGCTTTCGTGCTTACTGCGGTCGGCGCGCCGCTGCCTATGACCGCGCCGAAGCCGGGAACGGTGGTGGACTATGGGCGGGATGTATTTCCGATCCTGAAGGCCAACTGCATCGCCTGCCACAACAAGACGACGACGAAGGCGGACCTGAACATGGAGACGCCGGAGCTGATGCGGAAGGGCGGGGAGAGCGGCGCGGGCCTCATCGCGGGGAAGGCTGAGGAGAGCCTCATCTTTGAGGCGGCGCTCCACACCTGGGACTCCGACATGCCGCCGAAGAACAACAAGGTGGGCGCGGTGAACCTGACGCCAGAGGAGCTTGGCGTGCTGCGGTTGTGGATCAACTCCGGTGCGAAGGGCGGCACACGACAGGCGCAGGAGGTCGTCTGGCAGCCCCTTCCTGCGGGACTGAACCCCATTTATGCCACGGCGATGACTGCGGACGGACGCTGGGCGGTGTGCTCGCGCGCGAACCAAATTTACCTCTACGACCTGGGCACGAACCGGCTGGTGACACCACTGGCTGATCCCGCGCTGTCGGGCGTGGCGCACCGGGACATGGTGCAGACGTTGGCCTTTAGCCCGGACGGACTGCGGCTGGCCTCGGGCAGCTTTCAGGAGATCAAGCTGTGGAAACGCCAAGCTACGGGGAGGGCGGAGGCCGCACCTGCCGCAGTCGCGACCACTGAGGCGGTGCAGAAGCTGCTGCTGGAGATGAAGCTCGGCGCGGCCCAGCCTGCGGCTTTGAGCTCCGATGGCAAAAGGCTCGCCGTGGGAGATGCGGCGGGAGTGGTGCGCACCTATGACGTGGCGAGGATGAAGCCGCTGCTGGACCTGCGGATGGACTACACGGCGCGGCGTGCCCTGGAGGCGTTGCAGTGGGAGATCGCGCGGCAGCAGTTGGAGGTGAACTTTCAGCAGGACTTCATCAAAGCAGAGGAGACTGCCGCGAAGGCGCTGGAGGACCGGCAGAAGAAGGCCAGGGACGCCATTGCCACGGCAAAGAAGGCCATTGAGGAAAAGAAGAAGGCGCTGCCTGCCGCCCAGACAGAGAAGACGACGGTGGACAAGGAGGTGGCCGAAGTGCAGGCGCTGATCGCGAAGGCTCCTGACGGCAAGCCGGATGCGGCGCTAGAGAAGAAGCTCAAAGAAGCGCAGGACAAGCAGACGAAGGCGGTCAAAGCCGAAAGCGACGCGGTGGCAGCGGTGAAGACCGCCGAAGGCCAGGCGAGCGATGCCGAGGCAGAGGTGAAGATCATCGAAGATGCGAAGGGCAAGGCCGCGCAGACCATCGCCGCCGCCAAAAAGGCGCTGGAGACCGCCAACCAACTGCTCGTCAAGCACAAGGTCGAAGTGGCAAAGCCGGTGTTGCCTGATCCGGAGCGCGATGGCATTCAGAGCGTGGGCTTTTCAGCGGACGGCCTGCGGCTGGTGGCAGTGACCCTGGCTGGCGTGACAAAGGAGTGGGCGGCGGACACAGGCGTGGCCTTGGTGGTGGAGAAGGACGCGCACGCCTGGGTGCTGGAGCGCACATTGACATCTCCCTTCCTCATAGATCGCGTGAATGTCGTGCGTTTCAGCCCGGACGGGAAAACGCTGGCGGCAGGCAGCGGCGAGCCGTCCCGCAGCGGCGATGTGACGCTCTGGGAAGCGGCCACGGGCAAACTGCTCCAGACCTGGCAGGAGAAGCACTCCGACGCGGTGCTGAGCCTGGATTTCTCCCCAGATGGCAAACGCCTCGCCACGGGCGGTGCGGACAAGGCGGTGCGCATCTCCGAGCTGCCAGGCGGGAAACTGGTGCGCAATCTGGAAGGCCACACGCATCACATCCTCGGCCTGGCCTTCCGTGCTGACGGGCGCATCCTGGCCAGCGCGGGCGCGGACAATGCGGTGAAGATATGGGACATGCTGACTGGCGACCGGAAGAAGAACATTGACGGCTGGGACAAGGAGGTGACCTCGATCCAGTTCCTCGGTGCTACGGACCAGATCGTGACCAGCGCGGGAGACAACCGCCTGCGTGTCGTGAAGGACGCGGGAGGCGAGGTGCGCTCTCTCTCCGGCTTGCCGGACTTCATGTTCAGCGCCGCCACCTCAAGGCTGGGAGACCGCTTCATCGGTGGTGGCCAGGACAGCGTGCTGCGCGTGTGGGAGGCGGAAAAGGGCACTGAGGTGGCGCAGTTTAAAGCAGAGTGAGGCGGGCTTGTTCCCGTCCGACTACCTTCCAGCCAGACGCAGGCACTCCGCCAGGGACAGGCCAAGCTTTACGGCGATGTCATCCGCCTTCATGCCCATTTGCAGCATCACGACCACGGCACTGCGCAGACCAGCCTCTGCCTGTGCGGTACGGGCGGCTTCCTGTTCGGCCAGTTGCTTTTGCTCTGTGAGTTCTCGCTCCACGCGCTCTGCCTCGGCTTGAGCACGCGCTGCTTCGGCCTGGGCGCGCTCTGCTTCGGCCTGGGCACGCTCTGCTTTCTCCTCTGCTTTGTTAGTCTTGGCAGTCTGCATTTCTAGTTCTGCCGACTGCACCTCCAGTTCTGCCGACTGTAAATCAAACTTTGCAGTCTGCATCTCTAGCTCTGCTGTTTGCACTTCCAGCTTCGCAGTCTGCATCTCCAGTTTTGCCGCGATGTTCTGTGACATCTCCAGCAGGCTTTTTTGATCGGCGATCCAGCGCACCTTTTTGTCCAGGGCTCGTTCCTCATCGGGGGAGAGGCGAGCGAATTCTGCGATGGAGAAGGCTTCGCTGATCTCTCGGACTTTGCCGAGGTCGTCGGGCACGCGCTCCAGGTCGGCGGCACGGCGCACGAAATAGAGCCATTTTTCTGTCAAGCTGCGCAGCTCGCCTACCTCACGCTGGAACTTTGGCAACTCGACGAACACCAACTCCACATCGCCTTCGGGGTAGGCGATGAAGCGGCTCTTTTCCAGCAGGGCGAAGCGGGTGATGACCTGCCCCTCTAGCTCCGGGAACATGATGAAATCCGTGAGCGTGAGGGCGATCACGGGGTTCAGCATGTGGTAGTCCTGGCCGCGTGTGAGCTGGCTGGAGTATTCCTTGGCGGCGTTGTAGAGGATGCGCTTCTCCAGGCCGGGGATGTTGAGCACCTGCATCTCGATGAGCACGATCTGGCCGCCGCGCAGCTTCACGCGCACATCCAGGTAGCTGTCCTTCATGCCCTCCACGCGTGGGATGCTGTAGGGGTCGAGTATCTCCAGGCTCTCGATGCACGGCTCGCCCTCATAGAGCACGGCGTTGAGAAAGGACATGAGGATGCCCTGGCTCCCTTCGGAACCGAAGATTTTCCTGAAGGCAAAGTCTGTCTTGGGACTGATGTAGCGCATCGGCGTCTCCTCGCTGAGAAGATGCCGCAGTCGGCTGTTTTGTCCACCTTCGGCTACAAAGGCTGGACGGGAGTGAAAAGCAGGATGTGCGCAAATGAGGCTTGCAATGCGAGGCTGCTTTTGATGGGATGAAAGCCCCCCAATTAAATGATGAATCGTCGGCAGTTTTTCGGCCTGCTTTGTCTGGCTGTGGTCGTGGCGATCGGCACGGCCTGGTTTTCTGCGCGACCGAGCGGAGGCCGTGTGGAGAAAACGAAAGCGGCGGCGCGTGAGGTCTTTGAAGTTAGGCCGGTGCGGGCAGCAAAAGCCACGCAGCAGGCTGTGCAGGCCGTTGCTGCTGCTGCGGAGCCAGTGCTGCGGAATCGTTTCCAGGAGCGACTGATGCGGGGGGCGGTGCTTGTGGAAAGGCGTAACATCAAGGCGAATGCACGCGGCGTGGCGCGGGAGGTGCGGCTATGGCGGACGGATTTCAAGTACCCGCTGGTGCGGGAGGAACGCTGGCTGGCGAGGGAGGCGGACGGGACGCTGCGGCAGGTGCGGCAGGAGTTTTCCGTGGCGGACCATCTGATGGTGCGCTTCCCCGGTGGGATGACGGCGACGGCGATAACGGCCTGGGCGGAGGTAAATGGCTTTCAGGTGCGCCATGCTTTGAAGACGACACCCGTGCGTCTGATCGCAGTGCGGGAAGCGACATTGGAAGCTGCGGATGTGATCCTGTCGGCGTTCCGGCGGGATTTCCCGGAAGCGGACGTGCAGCAGCAGGCGCAGGCTCCGACGGCGGAGCGAGACTACTTGGTGTTTCCGACGCTGTTCCCGGATGACACCAGTTTTCCCAGCCTTTGGGGGATGCACAACACGGGGCAGACGGGCGGACTGACGGACGCGGACATAGACGCGCCAGAGGCCTGGGAGATCACCACTGGGTCGCGCGAGGTGCTGGTGGGGGTGATTGATACGGGATTGGACCGCGCGCACCCTGACCTGACGGCGAACGCATGGACGAATCCGGGGGAGATCGCCGGGAACGGGCAAGATGATGACGGCAATGGCTTCGCGGATGACGTGCATGGCTGGGACTTTTTCTCCAATGACAACAACCCGACGGACGAGGACGACCACGGCACGCACTGCGCGGGCACCATCGGCGGGGTGGGAAACAATCGCGCGGGGGTGGCGGGGGTAAACTGGCAGGTCTCCCTGGTGGGCATTCGCTTTCTGGGGCCGGGCGGCGGAACGACCTCGGATGCCATCGAGTGCGTGAATTATGCGACGACGCTGGGGGTGGATGTGACCTCGAACTCCTGGGGCGGCGGCGGCTTCAGCGCACTGCTGCAGACGGCCATCGCGGATGCTGGCGCGGAGGACATCCTGTTCGTCGCAGCGGCAGGGAATGATGGCACGAACAACGACTCGTCGCCGCATTACCCGTCGAACTACACGGAAGCGAACGTGGTTTCGGTGGCGTCTTCGACGGCTTCGGACGCGCGGTCGAGCTTCTCGAACTACGGGCTGGTTTCGGTGGACCTGGCGGCACCGGGGTCGGGGATCTACAGCACGATTGCAGGCGCGGGGTATGCGAGCTTCAGCGGCACCTCGATGGCGACGCCGCATGTCTCCGGGGCGGTGGCGCTCATCAAGAGCATCGCCCCGAACCTGACGGCGGCGGAGATCAAGGACCGGTTGTTGCAGTCGGTGGACCCGGCTTCGGCCTTTGCGGCGACCATGGTGTCCGGCGGGCGGTTGAACCTGGGGCGGCTGATCGAGCAGGCAGCGGGGCCGCGCCCGGTGGTGACGGTGACGACGATCACGGAGCAGCCAGGCGGAAACGGAGACGGCATTCACAATCCAGGGGAGGCGCTGGCGCTGGGCTTCACGGTGCGGAACCGCGGCTCTGACCCGGCGCAGAATGTCGTGGCGACTCTGACGGGCGGCGGGACGGGATCGCGCTTCACCATCACGCATGGGGCGGTGACAGTGGGGACGCTGGCCGCAGGGCAGGCGGTGACACCGGCCACGGCCTTCACGGTGCAGTCGCTGGCGGGGACGAGCACGCCGTATGCGGAGGAGTTCGTCATCACCCTGAGCCACGGCACGCCGACGCAGGAGGTGACGCACCGTGTCACTCTGTTCCTGCACACCTCGTCCCGCATCACGGGCCGGGTAACAGATGCTGGCGACGGCACAGGGATTAATGGCGCGACCGTGACGCTGACGGGACCGGCAAGCGTGACTGCGGTGACTGGCGCGGCGGGCGAATATGGGGTGACGGTGACGGACGGCACCTACGCGGTGTCGGCGGCGGCCAGCGGCTTCCTGACGAGCGGGCAATCGCTGGTGACGGTGCCGCCGAGCCGCACGGGGATTGACTTCGCGCTGGGGGTGCCGCGCCTCGTGCTGACACCGCCGCAGGTGATGGCGGACATTTACACCGGGGACACAAAGGAAGTCGTGGTGGAGATGGCGAACACGGGCAGCGCGCCGCTGGACTGGAGCCTCCGATTGGTAAATGGCATCATCAGTGTGGCGGGTGCGTCGGCGGAGCGGGTTTACCGCCTGCCCGCGACGACCATGCCGGGCGGCGCGCGCGACGGCACCGGCGGGGCGGCTTTGAATACCACGCAACTGAGGGAAGTGCCAGCGCTGGAGGTGGCGCTGGGATCGCTGACCGGGGTGACGGTGGGCGCGGTGAGCACGACCTGGGACCGCAGCACTCTGCTGGCGGATCTGCGCGCGCGCGGAGCCACCACGGTGACGCTGACCCTGCCGCTGTCTGTGGCGGCGCTGGATGCGGTGGACGCGGTGCTGGTGGATGACACCATCGTCAGCTTCAGCACCAACGACATGACTCTGCTGCGGACGCGTGTCAGCGCAGGGGCGGGCGTGCTGTGTGAGGCGGACAACTCCGGCTCCATGACGAAGATCAACCTGCTGCTGGCCGACACGGGCATGACGGCGGTCTATGAGGGCTTCCGCGACCTGTCGCTCACGGACATCCGCCCGCATCCCATCACCCAGGGCGTGCTGTCGCTGCGGGAGATCGCCGTGGGGGCCACGGCTGTGCTGTCCGGCAAGGCCTACGCGCTGGTGCTGGAGCCAAACGGGCGCGCCCATGCGGCGGTGGCCACGCTGGGACAGGGGACGGTGGTGTTTGTGGGCAATGAGATCACCAATGCGGAAAACTACACCACGGGGGACGGACGGCTGTTTGCCAACCAGATCGTCGAGGGACTGGTGGCGAAGCCGGACTGGCTGCGTGCCGGGCCGACGGGCGGGACACTGGCCCCTGGGGCGAGCGCGCCGTTGACGGTGAGCCTGGACACCGCAGGTCTTACGGGCGGGACGTATGAGGCGACGGTGCTGTTCACCACCAATGACCCGGATGAGCCGGAGAAGGTGCTGCCGGTGACGATGGAAGTGGTGGAGGTGCCCTCCCTGGCGCTGGACAAAACGGCGCTCGACTTCGGTGTGCAACTCGAAGGCGCGGTGGTCACACGCGACCTTGTGGTGATGAATACCGGCACGCAGCCGCTGGACATCAGCGCGGTCAGCCTTGCGGGTGCGGATGCGGCCTCCTTCAGTATCCCGACGGCAGCCTTTACCGTGGCGGCGGGAGGGCAGTTCCCGCTGACGGTGACCTTTGTCGCAGCGGCGGCGGTGCGCGGTCATGCGGCGGAGCTGGTGATCGCCAGCAATGACCCGGACAATGCGGAGGTGCGGGTGCCGCTGACCGGCACGCGCGTCCTGGCCCCGGACATCGTGGTCACGACGCCGAACCTGCTGATGAAGCTGCGGCAGGGGCAGCGCGGGCAGATGACCTTCAAGATACAGAACAAGGGCAAGGGAGCGCTGGACTGGCAGGCCGCTCTGGGGCATCGCCCTGGCACGCCGGGCAGCGGCCCTGCCTGGGCGCGGGTACTGAGCGTCAGCGGGCGCTTCATGCCGGGGGCCACGGGCACGATCCACATGGATTTTAACGCAGGCACGCTGCCGCCTGGGGACCACACGACGACGCTCTATGTCGTCTCGCCAGACCCGGAGACGCCAGAGGTGCAGCGCACGGTCACGCTGCGGGTCGCGGCCGCGCCGATGCTGGTCTTTACACCAGCGAGCGTGGTCTTTCCGCCGACGTTTGTGAAGGGCACCAGCCGCCGCACGGTGCAGGTCACTAACGTTGGCGCGGCGAACCTGGTCATCAGCAGCCCGTTGATCATGAGCAGCGCCTTTGTGAATGCGCAGAAGCTGCCGCTGACGATCCTGCCGGGACAGATGGCTGACCTGGCGGTGGATTTCAAACCTACCCGCGCCGGACCGCTGGGCGGCTTCATGCTCTACAAGGACAACACTGTGGCGGGCTACTCGTATTTGAGCGTGTCAGGCACAGGCGTGGTCGGGCCGCAGGTGTTGATCGCCCCCACAAGCCTGGCTTTAAACCTGGCCCCTGGGGTGGTGACGACACACGCAGTCCGGGTCACCAACAAGGGCCAGGCGGTGCTGGACTGGCAGGCAATGCTGGAGATGCCCGCAAGCCAGAGCTGGATCAGCCTGTCGCCGCTGGCGGGCAGCCTCGCCGCTGGTGCGGGTGCGGTTGTGACGCTGCATGTGGACACGCGGCAGGTGGCGGCGGGATCGTATGCGGCCAGGCTGCTTCTGCGCAGCAATGACCCTGTGCGCGCGGAGATCCGCGTGCCGGTCACGATCAAAGTCACCAGCGCCGCCGTGCTGACAGCCACGCCCGCCAGCCTGCAGGTGCCGGACGCCTGGGTAGGCAGCCCGGTGGAGATGGCGCTGCATCTGGCAAACACGGGCAATCTGCCGCTGACGGTGCTGAATGTGGCCTCCACCAGCAGCAGATTCCTCCCGGACTTCACCGGGCCGGTGGTCCTGGCCCGCGGAGAGTCGGCGGTGGTGCCGGTGTTTTTTGTCTCGGCAGAGGTCGGGGACTTCCAGGGCAGTATCATCGTCACCACGAATGTGATAGGCAGGCCGGAGACCACAATCCCCGCCACGGCGCGGGTGACGCAGCCGCCGACCATCGCCGTGAATCCGGCGGTGCTGGACCTGACCCTGCCGCCGGGCCGTCTGGTGGACCAGGAGCTGGAGGTTGTGAACTCCGGCGGCGCGGACCTGGAGTGGACGGCCACGCTGCGCGGTTTCACCGGCCCGCCGCCCAGCGCCGGGCGTGTGACCCTGGCGGAGGTGCTGCAGCGGCTGGACACCCTGCACCCCACCGTCAGCATCCTTATTCCCAACCGCCATGACTTCACGGAGGGCGGCAGCGGCATCAGCATCGGCGATGGCGGTGCCAACATGTTCGACACGGGGAACGTCCTCTCCACGAATCTCAACAGCGGCCTGGCCATCCCCTATTCCGACGGCGTCATTACCGGGCACATTGGCGTGGGCCTGAACGGACGCTACTTCACCCGCAAGCATCTCGGGTTGTTCGTCTTCGCCGGTGAGCTGGACGGGGCCATCCAATTCCGCATCACCGGGAACCTGGGGGCGGACGGCGCGGGCTTTGCCACCGGAACGGAGTTGGTTCACGGCGGCTACCGGGGCTACGTCAAGCAAGTGCATGGTGCCTCCACGCCGTCGGTGAACCATCTCATCATCATCCAGGACAGCCCCGGCCCGGTGCAGAATTTCTCCACCAACACCGACCACGACCAGCACGAGCTGGTTGGTCTCAGCGGCACGACGCGCATCTACTACCTGCTTTTCTCCACCGCCGATGGCAGCCTGGTGAGCGAAGCGGCGCTTGGGGAGGTGATCTCCACCGCCGATGGCAGCCTGGTGAGCGAAGCGGCGCTTGGGGAGGTGATGCGGCAGTTCGTGGACAATGTGGTGAACCCCGGCGTGTCGAACTGGCTTGGACTCGCTGCCACGGCTGGCACCAGCTCGGCGGGTGGATCGGCAGCGGCTGTCCTGCGCCTGGACACGCGGCGGTTGGATGCCGGTGACTACACGGCAGAGGTGCGCTTCAACAGCAACGCCTACACCGCCAGCCAGGTGGATGTGCCGGTGCGGCTGCGTGTGCCCACGGGCGCGGCGCTGACAGTGCAGCCGGGCGTGCTGGCCTTCCCGGAAACTTATGTCGGGGGCCAGACGGTGCTATCCTGCCTGCTGCGCAATCTGGGCAATGCGCCCCTGACCCTCACGGGCGTAGCCAGCGATCATCCTGCCTTCTCCGCGCTAGGGGTCTCCCTGCCGCTGACCATCCTGGCCGGGGAGGAGCGCACGGTGGATGTGAGCTATGCCCCGACTCAGCCCGGCGCTCATGCGGGCAGAGTGGTCTTTACCAGCAATGCTCTGGACGTGCCGCAGACGGCGGTGGCGGTCAGTGGGCGCAGCCTGCTCGGCCCGCAGATCGCCGTCACGCCGGACAGCCTGACCCTGACGGTGGAACCCGGCGTGCCGCTGACGCAAAACCTCACAGTGGCGAACACGGGCGGGGTGCCATTGGTGTGGACGGCCACCCGCACTGCCTCCCTCAGCGGTCTCCTTTCCCTGGGCACGGCCACTACCTCCACGCCGCCGGGCGGCAGCACGGGGCTGGTGCTGACGGTGACCACCACAGTCACCAGCGCGCCGGGCACCTTCACCGGCTCACTCATTTTCGCCAGCAATGACCCCGCGCGCCCGTCCTTGTCCGTGCCTGTGACCATCACCATTCCGGTGCGGCCACTGCTAACCTTCTCGCCCAGCAGTGTCAGCTTTGCAGACACCTTCACGGGTGCCACGGCGCAGGTGCCGGTGACGTTGAGGAACACGGGCAATGCCTCCCTGACCGTGAGCAGCCGTACCAGCACCAGCACGCAGTTCGACCTGACCGGCGTGACCATGCCCTTTACCATCACGACTGGCGGCACCAGGGTGGTGAAAGTGCGCTTCCGTCCGGACAGCGTGGGCAGCTTTGTGGGGGAGATCAGCATCTTCTCTAACGCCCTCGGCTCCCCAGTAATCCTGCCCGTCAGCGGCGCGGGCGTGCCCGCACCCTCCCTGGCCGTGCCCGGCGGCGGCATCAGCGCCACGCTAGAGGCCGTGCGCATCAGCGACCACCCGCTGAGCATCGGCAATCCCGGCGGCGCGCTCCTGACCTGGGCCGTGGCCGCCACCACCAGCGTCCCGTGGCTGAGCCTTTCCACCGCCGCAGGCAGCAGCGCGCCCGGCACCACCAGCGTGGTCAATGTGCGCCTAGATGCCAGCGACCTGGGCGCAGGCACCTACACCGCCACCCTGCGCGTGACCAGCAACGCCCCCGGTACTAGTACCGTGGACGTGCCCGTGACCCTGACGGTGCTGGCGCGCGAGCTGGAGGTGCTGCCGCGCACCATCTCACAGTCCCTCTTTCCCGGCCTGACCCCACCCCCCGTGCGTCTGACCCTCACCGCCCGCAGCGGCCTAAACCCAGCCTGGATGGCCACCGCCGATGTCCCCTGGATCACCCTCTCCCAGCCCGGCGGCACCGGCAGCGGCACCCTGGATATGGTGCCCGATGGCGGCCTGCCCACTGGCACCCACACCGGGCAGGTCAGCATCGTCACCCCCTCTCTGACACTGGTCGTGCCCGTTACCGTGCGCATGGCCGGGCCGCTGAACTTACTGGCGCTGGAGGCCGACCGCACACTGCCCTTCATCTATGGCCTGCACCGGCAGACGGCCTCCCCCTTTGAATCCTGGCTGCTGTGGATCAATCCCCTCACCGCCGTCATCGAGCACGGCACCCTGGTGGGCAACAACGCCACTGCCTTCGCCACCCATCCGCTGGACGACCGCGTGTACGTCGTCGTGGGCGGCGGCGCGCAAGTGAAGATCGTCCAGCGGCAGGCCGCGCGGCAGGTCGTCGGCACCTGGAATGCCAGCCCTGCGGTGGAGTCCATCCACGCCGGACTGGCGGGTCACGTCGTCACACGCGGCAGCCACCTCATCTCCCCGAACACGCATGTGCGGGCCTCCCAGACCGGCGTGCCCAAGAGCGCCTCCGTCTTCCTGCCGGAAAGCCGCAGCGTCACCAGCCACGACGGCACACGCCTCTACGCCGCTTACGCCACCGGCACCACTGGCGGCATCATCCGCTACTCCGTCACCTCCTCTGGCATTCAGTTCGGCTCCACCACCGGGGCCATCTTCAGCGGCGTGCTGGGGCCGGTGCTGGTCCTCAGCGGGGACAGCGCACGGCTGTTCTACGGCCAGGTCGCCTACAACGTGCCCGCGCTCACCTTCTCCAGCAGCCCTGGTGCGGAAATCTACGCCGCCTCCCCCAGCGGGGCCGTCGCCTACAGCCCCAGCGCCGCGCTGAATGCCAGCAACGGTAGCCAGCTCTTTGCCCTCCCCTTCACCACCACCCTCATGGCCGTCACGCCCGATGGCGCCCGCCTGCTGCTCTACAATGCCGCCACCCGCAGCCTGCACAGCATCTCTGCCACCACCCTGGCCGTGAGCCTGCCGCGCGGCACCGCCACCCGCCCCGCGCTGGAGGCCACCCAGGACGGCGGCCACACCTGGACCCGGCTCACCCCCGGCGTGGACTACACGGTGGAAAGCATCACCCCGGCGGACGATCCCGCCCAGGAGACCGTAAACCTCAACATCCCCAGCGCTGCGGACGTGCCGTGGCAGTTCAGATGGGCGCAGGAGTAAGCCAAGCCCGTTTCTCGAAAAGATTGACGTTTTTGATCCAGCAAGCGCAGCGGCTTTGAAGGCAAGGAAGCTGCGCCGAACACGGCACAAAACCCTTCTAAAAACTGGGAACTTGCAATTTAGACTTGTTCTCGGATAAGAAACGGGATGAACGCGGGCAGAAGGTGGCGCTGACTCCTGTCTTCAGGATGGGTTGCAGGCCCGCGAGGCCAGGTGGTGATTCCACAAGCCAGCGCTAACCACGGC
>Ga0247834_1001363_pt1 | contig 42305 bp, 39 predicted proteins | sample LaCruzMarch2015__8_FD_187118 | JGI IMG/M metagenome (GOLD analysis project Ga0247834, IMG submission 187118) | Freshwater microbial communities from meromictic Lake La Cruz, Castile-La Mancha, Spain - LaCruzMarch2015_12m | ecosystem: Environmental > Aquatic > Freshwater > Lake | place: Spain... | reverse complement strand
CCGGCTGCGACAGCGGTATCGATGATATCGTGCATTAGATTTTCCTTGGGGATAAGAACATGAACTGCGATCAAGATGGATCGCAATGACGAGACAAACTTAAGACTAAAGGAAATCCAGAGAATTTGACCTCTAACCAAGCTTCGATTTGCGCGACTCAACGAGTATGGCCTCTTTGGTGCGAGATCGGGGGATTGGTCTGCAAGGTTATTACAGGCGGGGCTCGCTGATTCAATAGAGTCAACTGTGGGCAGACGTATTGACCATAAAAGAGTATTCGTAGAACAATAGTCGCCATGCGCCGATACCTTGTTCATTTGCTCTTGTCCCTAATAGGGGTTCAGGGTTTTGCTATAACCCCGGCGATCGGGCAGTCTGGTTCGGGAGATGGGCTCTCCGCCTTGCGTGAGTCGGTGGTTGCGGTGCGCAGCCGGGCGGTGGAAGATGCCCGGTCGAATACGACACTGGGCCGTGAGCGACTGGGCTCCGGTGTGGTGATTGATGGGCAGGGCCATATTCTTACGATTGGCTATCTCGTCATCGAGGCTGAAGAGGTGGATATCAGGGTGTCTTCAGGCGCCACGTATCCCGCCCGAGTTGTCGGCTATGACCATGCAACCGGCTTTGCGGTCTTAAGACCTCTGCTGCCTATCGCACTTAAGCCTGTGGTAATTGGATCGTCGGAAAAGCTTGCACAGCAGGAATTGATGGTGGTCTTGCCCTTTGAGGGCCTTGGTCCAGGCTCTGCAACTCAGCTTGTCTCTCGACGGCCGTTTGCGGGCAGCTGGGAGTATCTGCTGGACTCTGCGATTTACACCTTCCCTCCCAATGCGGCCTGGGCGGGTGCAGCACTTCTAAACCAGCGGGGAGAGTTGGTCGGCCTGGGTTCACTGTATATCCGAGATGCAATTGCCGAGGGGATGTTTTCTCCCGGAAACATTTTTGTGCCCATCGATTTATTAGAACCCATTCAACGCGACCTGGTGACCAAAGGGGTTCGTTCCTCAGGCTTAAATCCCTGGATGGGCATTACACCGGACGATAGCAACGGCTATGTTGCAATTCTCCGCGTAAGCAAGGATGGGCCTGCCGATCAAGCGGGTCTTCGAGCTGGCGATTTCATCACTGCAGTAGCCGGTAAAGAAGTGAGAACGCTACGAGATCTCTATCGAACCGCCTGGGGCTTAGGCAGCGCAGGCACTCGGATACCCATTGAGGTGGAGCGCGATGGCAGAAAATTCCCTCTGGTGATCAAGTCGATTGATCGGACAACATTTTTCAAAAAGCCAGACGGTCTTTAGCTCTTAGAGAAACTTAAACCGAGCGTCAAATGACTCCAAATCCGCTCATCGGGCATAAATTGGGCCTGGGAACCTGGCAGATGGGCGAATCTCGCTCAGAAGAGTCTATTGAAATTAAGGCGGTAACGCATGCTCTTGAAATTGGGTATCGGCTGATCGATACGGCCGAGATGTACGCCAGTGGCGGAGCGGAGCGAGTTGTCGGAAAAGCGATACGCAGCTTTGGAGTGGCGCGCAGAAGGGAGCTTACGCTGGTGAGTAAAGTATTACCCAGCAATGCGAGTTATCAAAAAACGATCAAGGTCTGCCACGAGATCATTGACCGAATGGATTGCGACTATCTGGATGTCTTCTTATTGCATTGGCAGGGCCATTATCCGTACGAAGAAACCTTGAACGCATTTATTGAACTACGAGATCGAGGCTTAATCCGTAGCTGGGGTGCATCAAATTTCGATTCTGCAGAGCTCAAGACCTGGCTCGATTGTGAAAAATCATTAGGGGTTCATAAGCAATGCGTAACCAATCAGGTGTATTACGCACTCTGCGCAAGAGGAATTGAATTTGACCTAAAGCCATGGATGCAGGCGCAGGGGATGCCCGTCATGGCGTATTCGCCATTAGGGACGGGTGAGCTCGCAAGAAATACACGTTTAAAAGAGTTAGGTGAGCCTCTAGGCATTAGTGCTGCCCAGCTCGCACTTGCATGGCTCCTCCAGAAGACTGGTGTCGTCGCAATTCCGAAATCCTCAGATCTGCGCCGTTTAGAGCAGAATTTCGCAGCATCAGAGATAGTGTTGTCTGCGGAGATACTCCAGATGCTCGACAGACTGTACGAACCACCGAAGCGAAAACAACCTCTGGCGATGATTTAAATTAGCTTTTTAAAATTCTGAGGATCTCTTTTGAGCTGACTATCTGGCCAGACAAAAACTTTTCGTGGTGCTCTTCTACCTTGTCGAGATCATAACGATAGTTAACCATCATCCCAAAGGATTGTTTAAGTCCTTTGGAAGACGGATCTGCGGCGAAATTGACTCGCTCGAGGATAGCGCCATTATTGAGATGGAACTTTGCAACCGGGTCGCTTCGCACGGCATCATCCGGTGAGGTCTGGGCAAGATATGCGGTACATAGACGCATTAACCGGTCTTGATTTGCTTGTGTCAGGCTGGTGTTTGACTTTGATAAGGCCTGAAGCTCAGACCCTAGTTCTTTGAAATCCGATTCAAGCCCAGTCAACTGTTTTGCGGAATACCTGCCAGATAGCCATCGAGGCCCCTTCATTAAGTAATCCGATAGTGAGGGAATTGGAGAGAGGGTGCAGAAGGTTTTGAGGGTCGGGAACTCCGCCTTTAGGTCTTCGGCAACCCGTTTGATTAAGAAGTTGCCTAAGTGAATTCCCTTTAGGCCTGGCTGACAGTTTGAGATCGAATAGAAGGTGGCTATTTTGTAGTGCCGCTTGTCAATATCCGGTGACTTAGTTCGATCGAGTAGCGGCGGTATCGAGCGGGGCATTTGTTCGACTAAGGCTACTTCAACAAAGATCAGAGGCTCGTTGGGTAGCGCAGGGTGAAAGTAGGCATAAAGTCGTCGATCTGGTTCGAGACGTCGTCTTAAGTCGCCCCAGCCATCGATCTCGTGCACTGCCTCGTGCTGAATAACCTTCTCAAGTAGATGTGCTGGGGTCATCCAGTCGAGCCGCTTGAGTTCGAGAAATCCAGGGTTAAACCAGGAAGAGAGTAGGTGTTCGAAATCCGCATCGACGGCCCGAAGGGCGGGAGCTGATTTGATGTTCTTTAGGATCTCTTCTCGCATCCGAAGGATGATCGAAGTTCCGGAGGGGACTCGATTCAGTCTTCGTAATAGTTCTTGGCGTGGAGGCTCTGTCGCCCGTATCAATTCAATCAGCGTTTCGGCATTACGCTTAGACTTATGGTGTTCTAGGGCGTTAGTGATGCTGTCGACATCAGGATCGTATCGCGTTGATAGCATCTCATAGAACTGAGTTCGAAAGTTAGAGTCAAGTCTACTGTAGCGGCTAATCGCTCGGGCTGCGAGTCCAAAGCTTACCGACTGGCCTCGTTCTTTAATGAGCTCGTCGCAATCAGCGATAAGCTTTTTGAGTTCGCTCCTCTGACCGGAGAGATTTTGGGCAGCTTTTATACTTTCGAACATATTGTTAAAAGTCTAGCCGAAATCATCTGGCTCTGCGCACAAGACCTGCCTACCAAAAGGGCCCAGAGGCGATAAACTTCGGCCCTATGATGACTAATTCCTCTCACCCCCCAGTGCGTACCCGATTTGCACCCAGCCCAACGGGCTATCTCCATGTTGGCGGTGCCCGCACAGCGCTTTATTGCTGGGCATTTTCACGCCACCACGGTGGCGAATTTATTCTTCGCATTGAAGATACCGATCTCGAGCGTTCGACCCCCGAGGCGGTGCAGGCAATCCTAGATGGAATGGCCTGGTTGGGTCTTAACCCAGATGAGGGGCCCTTTTATCAGATGCAGCGAATGGATCGGTATCGGGAAGTGATTGCCCAGATGGTTGCTTCGGGTGCGGCGTATTTCTGTTACTCCTCGCCCAAAGAGCTTGAAGCAATGCGCGAAGATCAGCGCAGCCGAGGTCTGAAGCCGCGCTACGATGGCCGTTGGCGACCCGAGAATGTGGCTAAAAATTCCTTACAACCCCCTCAGGACCACAAGCCTGTCGTTCGGTTTCGTAATCCCGATCAGGGCGTGGTGAGTTGGGAAGATGGCGTGAAGGGCCGCATCTCGATCTCAAATGAAGAGCTCGATGACCTCATCATCGCGCGCGCAGATGGCACACCCACTTACAACTTCTGTGTCGTAGTCGACGATAGGGATATGAAGATTAGCCATGTGATCCGAGGCGATGACCATATCAACAACACGCCAAGGCAGATTAATATTCTCAAAGCGCTGGGCGCAGTGGTGCCAGCCTATGCCCATCTGCCTATGATTCACGGCCCTGATGGCGAGAAGCTCTCCAAGCGACATGGTGCTGTCTCAGTCATGCAGTATGACGAAGACGGCTACCTGCCAGAGGCACTACTAAATTATCTCGCACGGCTTGGCTGGAGTCATGGCGACGATGAGATCTTCTCGCTAGACCAATTAAAGACATGGTTTACGTTAGAGCACTGCAGTAAATCGGCAGCGCAGTTTGATTTCGAAAAACTAAAGTGGTTAAACAATCATTATCTTCGGCAGAAATCGGGAGCAGAGCTTGCACTTCGAATCCAGGAGCGCGTTCGGGAAGAGGGGTTTTCCTTGGCGAATGGCCCGGCACTTGCCGAGGTCTGTGAGTTGCTCAAAGACCGCGCGAACACTCTAAATGAACTCGCTGAAGAGGTCACCATGTTCTACGTTGAGCCTGTGGCCTCGAGCACGCAGCTCGAAGAGAAGATGCAGCCCATTGGCGACATCTGCCGAGCGCTTTCATCTCTAATTTCAAGCCTGCCTGCAGAGTGGACGGCGGCTGCGTTATCGGCACAGATTAAATTGGTGCTCGCAGAGACCGGTTTAAAAATGCCGCAGCTGGCCATGCCACTGCGGCTCATTCTGATGGGCCGCACCGACACCCCATCCATCGATAAGGTGATGGCTGTGTTAGGTCGAGACTGTGTTGAGCGGCGGATCCAGTCCGCTCTGGATGCGTTTCGGTGATTGTTTGGGGCGCAGGTATCGGTGATCGGCCGCTAACACGGTAAACTCTCTGAATGTCTGGGAACACCTTCGGTCATCTATTTACGGTCACCTCTTTTGGGGAATCCCACGGCCCTGCAATTGGCTGTGTGGTTGATGGCTGCCCGCCGGGTTTGGCGCTGTCTGAGGCCGACATCCAGCCTGAGCTCGATAGGCGCAGGCCGGGCACCTCTCGGCACGTCACGCAGCGCCAAGAGCCCGATAGTGTAGAAATTCTCTCAGGGGTCTTCGAGGGGAAAACGACCGGTGCGCCCATCGCACTTCTTATTCGCAATCAAGATCAGCGCAGCAAAGATTACAGCGACATCAAAGACACCTTTCGCCCTGGGCACGCCGATTACACCTACTGGCACAAGTACGGCATTCGGGATTACCGGGGGGGCGGTCGGTCATCGGCCCGAGAGACCGCCGTTCGGGTTGCTGCTGCAGCAATTGCGAAAAAGTGGCTTGCTGAGAAATATCAGGTTCAGATTCGGGGATTCATGAGTCAGTTGGGGACTCATGTCATTCGGTTTGAAGACGCTAACGAGATCTCCAAGAATCCTTTTTTTGCAGCCAACACCTCGCAGATTCAGGCGCTTGAATCGTATATGGATGAACTGCGTAAGGCGGGAGACTCATGCGGTGCCCGTATCAATGTGCAGGCCTTTAATGTTCCGGTGGGTTGGGGCGAGCCTGTCTATGATCGCTTGGATGCAGATATCGCATTTGCAATGATGGGGATTAATGCCGTCAAAGCAGTCGAGATTGGGGCTGGGTTTGAGAGTGTTTCGCAGCGGGGTTCCGAACACGGCGATGAACTCACTCCGGAGGGCTTCGTGACGAATCATGCGGGCGGCGTCTTGGGTGGAATCTCAACCGGTCAGCCGATTACCGTATCCATCGCAATAAAGCCAACTTCAAGCATTCGCACGCCTCGTCGATCGGTTGATCTCTCGGGTAACCCTACCTTGGTGGAGACGCATGGCCGACATGATCCCTGCGTGGGGATTCGTGCAACCCCTATCGCTGAAGCGATGCTTGCGCTGGTTCTAATGGATCACGCGCTGCGTCATCGCGCTCAGAATGCGGATGTTGTGGTGGCCAGCAGACCCATCCCCGGGCACTTACCCGAGGCCAGATCAGGCCAATCGTCTGGGGCGCCACCCCGTTTAAAGCCCTAAGTTTTTTCTGCGCTGTTTCGGTTGAAAACGACAACACGCCTTGCGTCTTTTTTTGGCGCCTACTTTGCCTATGTCGGGATTTTTGCGCCGTTCCTATCGCTGTGGTTAAACGGTAGAGGGTTTAGTCCCGCCGAGATTGGTGTGCTGATCTCTCCGATGCAGTGGGCACGCGTAGTCGGGCCTCCGGCATGGGGCTGGATGGCCGATCACGTCAAGGGGCCCAATGGGGTTGCAAAGTTAGTCCAGATCGCAGCCGTACTTGCCGTGTTATCGAGCGGGCTCTTATTACTCGACTTAGGGTTCTGGCCTTTATTTTTCGCACTCTGCTTGATGAGTTTTTTCTTAAGCGGTCAGGTGCCCATCACAGAGTCCCTTGCGATGCAGGCAAGCCAAGGCAGTTTAAAGACCTATGGCCGTATGCGGGTCTGGGGCTCACTGGGGTTCATTATTGCGGTGACACTTGCCGGCCCATGGTTTGATCGGGTCGGTATCGACTGGCTGCCCGCGACATTAATCGGGATGTTGGTGCTGGTCTTATTGGTGACGCTGCTGCTGCCGCGCCGTGAAGTCCATGATCTCTCGCCTCTACCTGCATTGATTAAAGATATCCTCAGAGATCGGCGCATTCAACGTTTTCTTGCAGCCTCGTTTCTGATGCTGCTCGCCCACGCCCCACTCTACACTCTGTTTTCATTGTGGCTATTTGAGCAGGGCTTTAGTCGCACCGAGATTGGTCTGCTCTGGGCATTAGGAGTTGTGGCCGAGATCGTAATGTTTCAATGCCAGCATCGACTGTTTGACAGGTTCTCGGTGGGCGCTTGTTGGGTGGCCTCCTATCTCGTTACGGTGATTCGATTTCTAATGATTGCGTTTTCTGGCGGCTCAGTGCTTGTGATTATCCTGGCTCAGTTACTGCACGCGGTTACCTTTGGTATTCACCATAGCGCTTCGATGTCACTAATTCAGCGCTGGTTCCCCGCGCAGGCGCAGGCTCGTGGCCAGGCCTTCTATACGATGGCCTCCTATGGTCTTGGGGGTTCCATTGGCGGTATTGCCGCCGGCTGGTTATGGGAGGCGGTATCGCCTGAATTTAGTTTTATCGCCGCCGCCGGTGCTGCCGGTCTTGGCGCGGTGGTTGCAGTCTCTGGATTACGCGCTGCCCGAGGATTTGCGGGGCATAATTAAGGGTTTCGAAGCACCCCGACGCTTACTGAAGGAAATCACCATGGCCGGACGCACCTTGTACGACAAACTCTGGGATGAACACGTTGTTCACCAGGAGCAAGACGGGACCTGTCTTATTTATATTGATCGGCACCTTGTCCATGAAGTTACAAGCCCACAGGCATTTGAGGGCCTGGAGATGGCGGGCCGGCCGCTGTGGCGCAACTCTGCCAATCTCGCGGTGGTGGATCACAATGTCCCCACTACGGATCGATCAAAGGGCATCAGCGATCCAGTGTCGCGCCTGCAGGTTGAGACTCTTGATCTCAACGCAAAGAAATTTAATCTGACCTACTTTGATATCAAAGATCGACGTCAGGGTATTGTCCATGTCATTGGTCCGGAGCAGGGGGCAACACTGCCCGGTATGACGGTGGTCTGCGGGGATTCACACACCAGCACGCATGGCGCTTTTGCCTGTCTTGCAATGGGAATTGGCACCTCAGAAGTCGAGCATGTGCTGGCAACCCAGTGTCTACTTTTGAAAAAAGCAAAACGTCTGCTTGTCCAGGTGGATGGTCATCTCGCCGAAGGCGTGACCGCAAAAGACATTGTATTGGCTGTGATTGGGAAAATCGGTACAGCCGGCGGCACCGGTTACGCGATCGAGTTCGGTGGAAGCGCAATCCGGAACCTCTCGATGGAGGGCCGCATGACGATCTGCAATATGGCGATTGAGGCGGGAGCCAGGGCAGGTATGGTTGCAGTCGATCAGAAAACCATTGACTACGTCAAAGGCCGCCCTCTCACACCGAAGGGTGCCGACTGGGATAAGGCCGTGGCCTATTGGAATACCCTGCAGTCGGATCCCGATGCGGTGTTTGACAAAGTGGTCACTCTCAATGCGGCCGAGATTGCACCACAGGTGACCTGGGGAACCTCGCCCGAAATGGTTCTGCCTGTTGAGGCCTGCGTTCCCGATCCCGCCAAGGAGACGGATCAATTCAAGCGAGAAGGGATGGAACGTGCACTCACTTATATGGCACTCAGTGCGAATACGCCCCTCACTGAAATCCGCGTTGATAAAGTCTTTATTGGGTCGTGTACCAATTCTCGAATCGAGGATCTACGCTCAGCAGCGGCAGTCATAAAAGGCCGCAAGAAAGCTTCAAATGTGAAGCTCGCCTTAGTTGTTCCCGGGTCCGGTCTGGTGAAAGCCCAGGCCGAGCAAGAGGGGCTCGATAAGATCTTTAAGGAAGCGGGTTTCGAGTGGCGGGAGCCCGGATGTTCGATGTGTCTTGCCATGAACGCAGACCGGCTTGAGCCCGGAGAGCGCAGCGCATCGACATCGAACCGCAATTTTGAGGGTCGGCAGGGAGCGGGTGGAAGAACCCATCTGGTTTCTCCCGCAATGGCTGCGGCTGCAGCCCTGGCGGGCCACTTTGTCGATGTCCGACACTTCTAACCTATTGAGAGGATTCTAATGAAACCTTTAACACTGCATCGAGGTCTTGTAGCGCCGATGGATCGGGCGAACGTGGATACGGATGCCATTATTCCCAAGCAGTTCTTGAAGTCAATTAAGCGCAGTGGCTTTGGGCCGCATTTATTTGACGCCTGGCGATACGCCGACGAAGGTCAGCCCGGAATGGACTGCAGCCGAAGGCCTTTGAAGAAAGACTTTGTATTAAATGCACCTCGATACCAGGGGGCGAGCATCTTGATTGCCCGACGTAACTTTGGTTGCGGTTCAAGCCGTGAGCATGCGCCCTGGGCCTTAGAGGATTATGGCTTTCGGGTAGTCATTGCACCGTCATTTGCAGATATTTTCTTTAATAACTGCTTTAAAAATGGTGTTCTGCCGATCGTTCTCTCTGAAGACGATATTGAAATTCTCTTTCGGCAGGTATTTGCTCATGAAGGGTTTGAGCTTGTGGTTGATCTAGGGGCCCAAACCATTGCAACGGCAGACGGTGAGTTCGTCCGCCCATTTGAAGTCGAGCCCTTTCGTAAGCACTGCATGATCAACGGCTTAGATGATATTGGCTTAACTTTGCAGCACGCAGAGAAAATCAAGGCCTTTGAGGCCAAGCGCATTTCAGAAAAGCCATGGCTCGGAACGGACATGCATGCGGTCATGGACCGTTAATCAAACACGAGGAAAGTTTGAATGTCGAAACATCTAAAGATCGCGGTCTTGCCTGGCGATGGCATCGGGCCAGAGATCACGGCACAGGCGGTTCGGGTGCTCAAACGTCTATCCGACCAAGGCCATTTTCAGCTCTCACTCGAGGAGGCGCCCGTGGGCGGTGCTGGATATCGGGCAAGTGGTCACCCCTTGCCTCAGCCAACACTGAAGCTTGCGAAGGACAGCGATGCGATCTTGTTTGGCTCGGTGGGAGACTTTAGTCTAGATGTACTTCCCCGTGAGTTAAGACCGGAACAGGCGATTCTTGGGTTACGAAAAGAACTTCAGTTATTTGCGAATCTAAGGCCCGCGACAATTTACCCCGAGCTTGCGGGGGCCTCAACGCTAAAACCCGAGGTGGTGTCGGGCATGGACATCATGATTATTCGAGAGCTGACGGGCGATATTTATTTTGGCCAGCCTCGCGGAATTCGGGTGCTAGAAAATGGTGAGCGTGAGGGGTTTGACACCATGGTCTATCGCGAGAGTGAGATTCTACGAATCGGACATGTCGCATTCCAGGCTGCTCAAAAGCGCAGTAAACGGGTCTGCTCGATTGACAAGGCGAACGTATTAGAAACCACCCAGCTCTGGCGGGATGTTATGACCACATTAGGCAAGTCTTATCCTGATGTTGCACTCTCCCACATGTATGTTGATAACGCCGCAATGCAATTATTAAAAGATCCTAAGCAGTTTGACGTGATGGTCACAGGCAATATGTTTGGAGATATCTTGTCTGATGAGGCCTCGATGCTTACCGGCTCGATTGGGATGCTGCCCTCGGCTTCCCTGGATGCCAATAACAAGGGGCTCTATGAGCCAATCCATGGTTCAGCCCCGGATATCGCAGGTCAAGATCTGGCCAACCCGTTGGCAACGATCCTGTCGGCTGCAATGATGTTGCGTTATAGCTTCAACCTGACGGTTGCGGCCGATGCTATTGAGAGCGCAGTCAGAAAAACCCTTGCATCGGGTGTTGCGACGGGCGATATTCTCCGGGATAACTGCAGGCGGGTTGGCACGATCGCGATGGGTGATGCGGTGATTAGTGCCTTGGTGTAAGTCTGGGTGAAAGAGTTAACGGCTAGGGAACAGAAATGAAGACGGTTGGTCTGGTGGGTTGGCGGGGAATGGTGGGCTCGGTGCTGATGCAGCGCATGCAGCAGGAGAACGACTTTGCGTTAATCGAACCGGTTTTTTTTAGCACATCGAACGCAGGCGGCACGGTGCCAGCCTTTGCGAAATCCCGAGAGGTGTTGAAGTCCGCGTCGGATCTCGCCGCACTATCGGCGATGGATATCATCATGTCCTGCCAGGGAGGTGATTACACGAAAGAGATCTATCCGCAACTGCGCGCCTCTGGATGGCGTGGTCATTGGATTGATGCAGCCTCTGCCTTGCGGATGGAAAGCGATGCCGTGATTGTTCTTGATCCCGTTAATCGCCCCGTAATCGATCGCGCCTTATCGCAGGGTGTCAATAGCTGGATTGGCGGTAATTGCACCGTAAGTCTGATGCTCATGGCGATGGGCGGGCTCTTTCGTCATGGCGTAGTGGAGTGGGTCAGCGCGATGACCTATCAGGCAGCCTCTGGCGCGGGTGCGCAGAATATGCGTGAGCTTCTCTCCCAGATGGGGGGGTTACATAAAACAGTCGCACAGCCACTGGCTGATCCGTCTTCTGCGATTCTAGATATTGATCGCACGGTCAGCGATACATTGCGCGGAAATGCTTTACCGGTCGAACATTTCAGGGGCGTTCCGCTCGCAGGGAGTTTAATCCCATGGATTGATGTTCCCGTCGAGCACGGACAGAGTAAGGAAGAGTGGAAGGCCGGTGCTGAGGCGAATAAGATTCTGGGAAAGCCTGCTTTTCGTACCCCCGGATCTATCCCGATTGATGGTTTATGTATTCGTATCGGTGCGATGCGCTGCCATTCACAGGCGCTCACAGTGAAACTTACTAAGGATATTGCGCTTGATGAGATCACCACCATGCTAGCCACTGCCAATGACTGGGTACGTGTTATTCCCAACGAGCGGGAACGTTCAGAGCGAGAACTCACGCCTGCAGCGGTGAGTGGCTCGATGAGTATTCCGGTCGGTCGTTTGCACAAGATGGCAATGGGCCCGGAGTACCTTGCGGCATTTACAGTGGGCGATCAATTACTCTGGGGTGCCGCGGAGCCTCTGCGCCGGATGTTAAGAATTCTTCTGGAATCGCGGTAGTTTGCGTATTGCACTCTGCGTTGAATACGACGGAACCGACTGGAACGGTTGGCAGACCCAGCCCAATGGCAAGACCGTTCAGGACCAACTCGAAGCTGCCTTACTAAAGTTTACGGAACGCGAGCATGCGACAACCTGCGCGGGGCGCACGGATGCGGGTGTTCATGCCCGTGGACAGGTGGTCCATATAGATACCGATATCGATCGCCCAGACTGGAGTTGGGTGCGGGGTCTAAATGCACTACTGCCGAATTCGATTGGCGTCCGTTGGGTGGCGTGTGTTCCTGATGAATTTCATGCGCGCTTTTCGGCGCGATCTCGTCACTATGTCTATCAGATTCTGAATAGCCCCACCCGCTCTCCGCTCGCCCATCGAGCGGCAACCTGGTTTTATCGGCCTCTAGATATGGATCTTATGCAGTCGGCGGCGCAAGCACTCATCGGGGAACATGATTTCAGCGCCTTTCGGTCTTCGGAGTGTCAGGCAAAGTCTCCTGTGCGACATCTGATGCGTTTCGAGATCGGGTTCGAGTCTGGATTAATCGTCTGTCGGCTTCAGGCCAATGCGTTTTTGCACCACATGGTGCGCAATCTGGTCGGCGCAGTGGTGGAGGTGGGCCGCGGTGCTGCGTCCGTGCACTGGATCTCCGAGGTGCTTTCGAGCCGTGATCGCACCCTTGCAGCTCGAACGTTCCCAGCCTGTGGCCTTTGTCTGGAGCGAGTCGAGTACGATTCCAACCTATTATGCGAACCCGAATTAAAGTTTGTGGATTAACCCGGGAGGCCGATCTCGACGCAGCAGTTGAGGCCGGGGTCGACGCTATTGGCCTTGTCTTTTATGACAAGAGCCCCCGAGCGGTCTCGATTGACACCGCGCAACGGCTTGTGCGCCGCCTGCCGGCTTGGGTGGCCGCGGTGGGGTTGTTTGTGAATAGCCCGCGTGATGAGGTGCGCCGAATAGCCGATTCCGTGGGCCTGTCGCACCTTCAACTCCATGGCGATGAGACCCCAGAGGAGTGCCTTGGATTAGGTCGGCCTGTGGTGAAGGCAGTTCGTATTCGAAATCTCGCCAAGGGGGATAGGGGGGCGCTCTCGGCAGAGACTCGGCGCGTGGAGGGCCTGCTTGACCAGTACGCGGCCTGCCAGGCCATCTTGTTTGACTCCGATAGCCAAGGCTTTGGCGGCAGTGGGCAGTCGTTTGATTGGCGTATTGTTAAAGAGGCCTTGGCCAATACCCCGTTGCGGCGGGCGACCTGGGTGCTCTCGGGGGGGCTAGAATCGGGGTCTGTGGCAAGAGCGATTGCTGAGCTTTCTGCGCCCTGCGTGGATGTCAGCAGTGGAGTCGAGCGGCTTGAAGCTGGCTTGGTCGTAAAAGGCCAAAAGGATGCCGATCGGATTAAAGCGTTTGTGAGTGCGGTGCGTGCTGCAGACCAATTACCCATGAGAGAGACATGAAGGCAAACGAGCTTCCCCAACCAATTCCGGAAACCGGCCCTTACGCGTACCCCGATCCTCGCGGCCACTTCGGCCCCTATGGGGGAAGCTTTGTCTCCGAGACGCTAACGCATGCCTTAAATGAATTGCGTGACGCCTACGCGCATTACAAAAATGACCCGGATTTTCTCGAAGAATTTCATCGAGAACTTAAACACTTTGTTGGCCGTCCTAGCCCGATCTATCACGCCAAACGTTGGTCAGACCGCCTGGGGGGTGCCCAGATCTACCTCAAGCGCGAGGATCTCAACCACACCGGTGCCCATAAGGTGAACAACACAATCGGACAGGCACTGCTCGCCAAGCGCATGGGTAAGCCGCGGGTGATTGCGGAAACCGGCGCAGGCCAGCACGGCGTAGCATCGGCCACCGTCGCGGCCCGATTCGGAATGGAATGCGTGGTCTATATGGGTGCAACGGATGTTGCACGACAGGCAGCGAATGTCTACCGCATGAAACTACTCGGGGCAACGGTGGTGCCTGTCGAGAGCGGTTCAAAAACACTCAAAGATGCGCTCAACGAGGCGATGCGCGATTGGGTCACCAATATTGAGAACACCTACTACATCATTGGTACTGTTGCGGGCCCCCATCCTTATCCAATGATGGTGCGAGATTTCAATTCAGTGGTGGGTAAAGAGTGCCTCTGGCAGATGCCCGAGATGGTGGGCCGCCAACCCGACATCATCATGGCCTGTGTGGGGGGCGGTAGCAATGCGATGGGCATCTTTTATGACTACCTCAACGTGCCCAATGTAAAACTCATCGGCGTGGAGGCCGCTGGCGAGGGGATTGACTCCGGTAAGCATGCAGCAACCTTATCTGCCGGCATACCCGGTGTGCTGCACGGTAATCGGACCTACCTGATTCAAGACAGTAACGGACAGATTGCCGAGACCCACTCGGTGTCTGCGGGCTTGGATTACCCTGGCGTTGGCCCTGAGCACGCATGGCTTAAGGATTCTGCGCGTGCGCAATACGTGTCGATTACTGATGATGAAAGTCTCGGGGCATTTCATACCTGCTGTCGTATTGAAGGCATTATTCCCGCGCTAGAGACAAGCCATGCCCTAGCCTATGCCGCAAAACTTGCACCGACAATGGCAAAAGACAAGATCATCTTAGTCAATCTATCGGGCCGTGGCGATAAAGATATGCACACGGTGGCGGAAAAAAGTGGCTTAAGCTTCTAAGCCACAACCGATCAACCGCCCGAAAAAAACCAATTCAGTTTATTGTGTCGCGATTAAAAACCACCTTCTCTCGGCTCTACTCGACAGGCAAGACAGCTCTCATTCCGTATGTCACCGCAGGAGATCCTTCCCGCGAGTCGGTCGTTGCGCTGATGCATGTGTTAGTGAGTGAGGGTGCCGATGTTCTTGAGCTGGGGGTGCCATTTTCTGATCCGATGGCCGATGGCCCAGTGATTCAGCGTTCGAGCGAGCGGGCCTTAAGCCGGCAGGTGAGTCTTCATGACTGCTTAGAGTGGGTGGCTCAATTTCGCACCACTGATCGCGCAACACCAGTCGTCTTGATGGGCTATGCCAATCCAATTGAGCGATTTGGCATTGAGGAGTTTGCTAAAGCAGCGAGTAAGGCAGGCGTGGATGGCACCATCATCGTAGACTATCCACCCGAAGAGTGTGAGGACTTCAGCCGTACCCTTCAGCAAAACAATATCGATCCAATTTTTTTACTTGCACCCACCTCAACGCAGGCTCGGATGAAAGACGTTGCGAGACTTGGGTCTGGCTACCTCTACTATGTGTCTCTGCGCGGCGTCACTGGTGCAGCAAACATTGAGCCTAAGGCAGTTGCGGATCGTCTTGGCTTGATTCGACAGTTCACGACAATGCCTATTGGCGTAGGGTTTGGTATCAGCGATGCAGCTTCGGCGGTTGCAGTAGCGCAATCGGCCGATGCCGTGGTCATCGGTAGCGCCTTGATTCGAATTATGGAAGATGCCCAAGCCGCCAACCAGAACCCTATTGAAGCGGCCGGGGTCTTCATGGCCTCGATTCGATCGGCACTCGATACAATGCCGGCTAAACGTTCTTCGGAGGCTGCATGAGCTGGCTCGATAAGATTCTTCCCCCTAAGATTCAGCGCTCAGAAGCGCCCCGTCGAAGCGTTCCAGAGGGCTTATGGTTAAAGTGCCCCTCCTGCGAGTCGGTGCTCTATCGGTCAGACCTCGAGGGCAATCAGCAGGTCTGCCCCAAGTGCGACCACCATCTGCGCATTCGGGCTCGAGACCGTCTCGACAAACTCTTGGATCCCGAGGGTCGATACGAGATTGGTCAAGAGGTCTTGCCCGTCGATACCTTGAAGTTCAAAGATAGTCGCAAGTACCCGGATCGCTTGTCGGAGGCGATGGAGCAGACCGGCGAGACCGATGCACTGATTGCGCTTGGGGGAGCGATTAAATCCGTTCCAGTCGTGGTGGCCTGCTTTGAGTTTGAATTTATGGGTGGATCGATGGGCTCGGTTGTCGGGGAGCGTTTCGTGCGCGCTGCGGAGGCTGCCCTCGAAACAAAAGTACCCTTTATCAGCATTACCGCGAGTGGTGGTGCCCGTATGCAAGAGGGGCTCCTCTCCCTGATGCAGATGGCACGAACGACAGCGGTTTTGCAGCGGCTATCGACTGCGAAACTGCCTTACATTTCTATCCTGACCGATCCCACAATGGGAGGGGTATCTGCGAGTTTTGCGTTTCTTGGTGATGTCGTCATTGCGGAGCCTAAAGCCCTCATTGGGTTTGCAGGCCCTCGTGTGATTGAACAGACCGTCCGTGAGAAATTACCTGCAGGTTTTCAGCGCTCTGAGTTCCTGATGGAAAAGGGTGCAATTGATCGTATTGTTGACCGTCGAAAAATGCGTGATGAGTTAGCGGATCTGCTGACCTTGCTGATGCGTCAGCCTGCCGACGTGGTGCGTTAAGCGGCAGCCTGTTGACGCCCCACGAACTTGACATTGAATCTCAGCGCCTGGCTCTCCGAGATATCAGCGCAGCACCCTAAAGCAATCGCATTAGGATTAGAGCGTGTTGATCGTGTGGCACGAGAGATGGGGTTTGATCGGCACCCTGATGGGCTTGATCTCGGCTGCACGACCATTATCGTGGGCGGTACTAATGGCAAGGGATCAACCTGCGCCATGCTGGAGTCAATTCTGGTTCAGGCGGGGTATCGGGTCGCGACTTATACCTCGCCGCATCTCATTCGATTTAATGAACGTCTTCGATTTCAGTGTGAGTCTGTTAGTGATGCAGCCTTGATTGAGAGTTTTGAGCGGGTGGAGGCGGCACGCCAAAGGCTGCCCGACTCTGCTCTAACCTATTTCGAATTTACGACACTTGCGATATTCGATCAGATTCGACGAGCAGAGGTCGACGTTGCAGTTCTCGAGATTGGGCTTGGGGGGCGATTAGATGCAGTCAATTGCGCCCAGGCGCATTGTTCGGTATTGGTCTCGGTCGATTTAGATCATCAGGATTATCTTGGAGAGTCCCGCGAGGCGATCGGCTGGGAGAAGGCCCATATTGCCCGATCGGGAAGACCCTTTATATGCGCCGATCCGGAGCCACCTGCGACAGTGCTGCAGGTTGTTGAATCGGTCGGGGCTGATCTCTGGCAGTTTGGTGTCGATTACAACTGTCAGGGTGATCGACAGCAGTGGAGTTGGGCCGGCCGCGGGCAACGTCGAAATGCGCTCGCCTACCCCGCGCTGCGTGGGGCCAATCAGCTTCTTAATGCGTCGGCGGCGTTAGCGGCACTCACAAGCCTGCGGGATTTGATTCCAGTGACCCAGGGTGCTGTGCGTCAGGGGTTGGCATTGGTGGAGATCGCGGGACGATTTCAGGTGTTTCCAGGTCAGCCTGCCGTTGTCCTTGATGTCGCACACAACCCCCATGCGGCAGCGGTACTCGCTGTCAATTTAGATCAGATGGGATTTTTTCCCACAACCATTGCGGTGGTTGGGATTCTTGGCGGTAAGGATGCAGCCCGAATATTCGAGAGGATCGGAGATCGGGTTGATCACTGGTGTCTTGCGTCGCTCACGGGGGCAGATACTGGAGGCCGCGCACGACGCGCGGAAGAACTCGAGCCAATCTTACGCACGGTGAACCCGAAGGCCAAGAGTGAATGTTTTGAAACCCCAGAGTTGGCCTATCTGCGGGCGCAGACCCTCGCTCAGCCGAGTGATAGAATCGTGGCCTTCGGTTCGTTTTTAACCGTAGCCCCTATTTTTGAACATCGCCATGCCCGCTGACAACGACTACCGTTCGTCTCAACGCGACACTCAAGGATCCGATCCGATGGCAGAGCACAAGCGTCGCGCACGGTGGCGCTTATTTGGGGCGATCCTCATTGCAGGCTCTGTAGCGGCGATCACTCCATTTTTGCTTGAAGAGCAGGCCCGCCCGCTATCTCAGGATTTGCTCATCGAGATCCCGTCAAAGAATTCTAAGTTCACAAAAATAGACTCGTTAAAGCCCCAGGATCCAGCCGCTCAAGAGTCGGCGAGTTCAGTAACCTCAGCCACTCCGGTAACCTCAGCCACTGCGGTAACCCCTCAGGGGCCTGCAACTCCGGCAACACCTCAGGGGCCTGTAGCGATAGCAAAATCGGAAACCACTAAGGAAGCGCCCGCAAAGGAATTACCGGCGAAGCAAACGCCTGCGAAGCAAACGCCTACGAAAGAGGCGTCACCCACCGCAGCAAAGACCAAGGGTTTTATGGTGCAGGTCGGTGCCTATTCGAAGCCTGAGTCTGCCGCATCAACCAAGAAACGAATGGAGTCTGGCGGGCATCGGGTTGTGACTGAAACGATAAAAGCCGCGGATGGATCTGATCGCCATCGGGTGCGTATTGGTCCATTTGAAACCCGTGAGGCGGCAGAGCAGGTTCGGGATCGCGCAAAGGCCCAGGGTTATGATGCGATCGTGGTGAGTCCTTAATGGAGTTCTTCGCGGTATTCACCTGGATCGATTGGGTTGTCGTGACGGTTGTTTCTGCTTCCATCATTCTGTCGGTGGTCAGGGGGCTTGTGAAAGAGGTTGCATCTCTGGCTGTCTGGGTGGTGGCGGTGGTCGGTGCGAGCCGTCTGGCGCATTTTCCTGCAGAGCTTCTGCCCCCGTGGCTGAGCGCCCCACTTCAACAAACGGTTGGCTTTTTAATCGTGCTGGTCTTGATTCTGATTATTGGAAAGTTGATCACCATGGCATTAAAGGAGTTGGTGAGTGCGGCGGGTGTTGGAACGCTTGACCGGATTCTGGGTACTGGGTTTGGTCTTGCGAGGGGTGGCTTGATTGTTATTGTGCTTTCGGTTCTTGCCGCGATGACCTCATTGCCGACGCAACCCGCCTGGAAGACCGCAAAAACGCGCAGTTTTCTTGAGTTAGGAATTAGAACTGCAGCGCCGTGGCTACCTGCATCAGTGGGCGATCGTTTGCAGTTACCAAGCTCTTCTCGGCAGACCCAGGGGGTATTGACATGTGTGGTGTGATAGGGATCGTTGGCCACACAGCAGTTAATCAACTCCTCTACGACGGTCTTCTATTGCTTCAGCACCGAGGGCAGGATGCTGCGGGCATTGCCACTGCGCAAGGAAAGCGTATTCATATCCATCGCAGTAATGGTCTTGTGCGCGATGTATTCCGCACGCGCGATATGCGAAATCTCCAAGGTCAGATGGGCATTGGTCATGTACGCTATCCGACGGCGGGAAGCGCATCGAACTCGGAGGAGGCCCAGCCTTTTTATGTGAATGCCCCGTTTGGCATTGTCCTGGGGCATAACGGAAATCTCACGAATGCTGAAGAGTTACAGCAAGACATGTATCGCCGTGATCGGCGGCATATCAACACGGAATCCGATTCTGAGGTTCTGCTTAATGTCTTTGCCCATGAACTCCAGCAGGCGGTTTCGGGTCTGTCCTTAGACCCCTCATCGATTTTTAAGGCAGTCACTGCTCTACATGCGCGGGCCAAGGGTGCTTACGCCTGTGTTGTGATGATTGCAGGCTACGGCATTGTCGCGTTTCGCGATGCCCACGGCATACGGCCACTCGCCCTCGGACGTCATGTCGATGAACGGGGCGAGGAGTGGATGGTCGCCTCGGAGACGGTAGCGATTCAGGGCCTTGGGTTTACGCCGGTGCGTGATGTCGCCCCCGGAGAGTGTTTGATTATTACGCTAGATGGCGAGATGCATTCCCAGATCTGCGCTAAAGAGACAGTTCTCAACCCTTGTGTATTTGAATATGTGTATTTTGCAAGGCCTGATTCTGTGATTGATGGGGTCAGTGTTTACGATGCACGGCTAAGAATGGGTGAGTCACTGGCCGAGAAGATTCGCAAGCAATTCCCAAAGGGCTCAATTGATGTTGTGATGCCTATTCCGGATTCCAGTCGACCCGCCGCAATGCAGCTGGCTATGCGGCTTGGAATCGAGTACCGGGAGGGGTTTATCAAAAACCGTTATATCGGCCGAACCTTCATTATGCCGGGCCAGGCGGCACGAAAAAAATCGGTACGCCAGAAATTAAATGCGATTGCTTCTGAGTTTAAAGATAAGAAGGTCTTGATTGTTGATGACTCCATCGTGCGCGGAACAACCAGCCAGGAGATTGTTCAGATGGCGAGGGATTCCGGCGCAAAGCAGGTGATTTTCGCCTCTGCAGCGCCCCCGGTGCGCTTTCCGAATGTCTATGGCATTGATATGCCGACCCGGGGGGAACTTATTGCCTTTGGCCGAAATGACGATGAAATCTGTAAGGCGATTGGGGCCGATGCCCTGATCTATCAAGATATTGAATCGATGAAGAGTGATATCTTGAGCCTGAATCCAGCGCTTCGCGGGCTTGAGGCCTCATGCTTTGATGGCCAATATATTACGGGCGATGTCACCGAGCGGCTCCTTGATTTACTCGAAAGCGCAAGAATTCAGGGTGGAGAGCAGGCCACCCGACAGCAGCTCGCATTAAACTTGCACAATGACGACTAAACCGCCCCCCAAATCCGCTACGCGTCGCGACCTTGGTTTTTCAACCCGGGCCGTGCGGGCAGGAACAACCCGATCAGACTTTGGCGAACACTCTGAGGCCATGTACCTCACCTCGAGCTTTGTCTTCGACGATGCAGAGCAGGCGGCACGACGCTTTCAGAATAAAGAATCCGGTGTGGTCTATTCCCGCTTTACGAACCCTTCAGTACAGATGTTTGAAGAGCGATTGGCCTCGCTCGAGAACGCCGAGCGCTGTGTTGCAACGAGTTCTGGAATGTCGGCGATATTGGCGACCTGCATGGGATTGCTGAAGGCGGGCGATCATATCGTCTCGACACCGAGCCTCTTTGGCGCAACGGTGCAGCTCTTTGATAACTACATGACAAAGTTTGGCGTAGCGGTTAGCTACGTGAGCCTCACCAATCCTGCTGACTGGGCGGCAGCGATTCTGCCCAATACGCGACTACTGTATTTGGAAACACCGTCTAATCCTCTGACAGAAATAGCAGATATCCGTGCAATCTCGGCGGTCGCAAAGTCGGCGGGTGTGCCGCTGGTGGTTGATAATTGTTTTTGTACGCCCGCCCTTCAGCAGCCCTTAGCCTTGGGAGCCGATCTTGTTCTGCACTCGGCCACCAAATACATTGATGGACAGGGGCGTGTGCTGGGCGGTGCTGTGGCAGGGTCCGGGGCACTGATTGAGCCAATCTTTCAAGTGGTCCGAACCTGTGGCCCCTCGTTATCACCCTTTAACGCCTGGGTACTTCATAAGGGATTAGAGACGCTCAAGATTCGGATGAAGGCCCACTCGGAGTCTGCACTGGCGCTGGCCCAATGGCTGGAGGGGCATTCGGCAGTCAGTCGTGTTCTCCATCCCGCATTACCGTCGCATCCCCAGCATGCGTTAGCGATGAAGCAGCAATCCGCTGGTGGCGCCATTATCTCCTTTGAGGTCCAAGGCGATACGCCGCAGTCGCAGCGTGAGAATGCCTATCGGTTAATTAATGCTGTTGAGGTGATGTCCGTGACCGGTAATCTGGGCGACACCCGGACGACCATTACCCATCCGGCAACCACAACCCATGGTCGTATCTCTGAAGAGGCACGGCAGAAGGCGGGAATTAAGCAATCATTAATTCGAATCGCTGTTGGGCTTGAAGAGATCGACGATCTCAAGGCCGATCTCGAACGTGGATTTTCCACTCAGTAAACCCGAGCACAACAATTCTTTACAAGATCCGCCGCATCGGGATCTATGTACCGATTGTGGTGTCTCTCGAACCGCGAATCCAAAGCGTTGTGGTTATGCCTGTCAATTTATTGCACCGGACTATCCGCGTATGGAAGAGCATGTCCATGGTCGTGCCCGCCGTGAGTCCCAGGGTGATGAGCGTTTTTTTGGCCCCTATCAGATTCTCTATCGCGCATCGTTGAGAAACCCGCTGCCGGGTGCCCAGTGGACTGGAATTACCACCCGTATTGCAGAGCGGTTATTCGAAGAGAAAATGGTGGATGCGGTGCTGACCATGGCACCAGACCCCAATGATGCCTGGCGGCCGGTCCCGGTATTGGTGAGATCGAAGGAGGGCCTCACCAATTGCCGAGGTATGCGCATGGGCTATGCGCCCCTCTTATCTCTTATTGAACCCGCAATCGCGCAGGGCGTTGAGCGACTGGCCGTTATCGGGATTCCCTGTCAGGTCTATGCATTGCGAGCACTCGAGAGAGAATTGAAGTTAAAGAAGCTCTACGTGATCGGCACACCCTGTTCAGATAACACGACAACAGAGCGATTCCATGAGTTCTTAGAGCTCCTATCGCCGGCACCTGAGACGATTACCTATCTGGAGTTCTGTGCCGATTACCATGTCGAGATTCGGTTTCGTGATGGCAGTAAAAAGCGAATCCCTTTTCTTCTCCTACCGCTTTCAAAATTACCGTCGGATTTTTTCCCGCTCACCTGCCGCACCTGTGTGGATTACACCAATGTCTTATCGGACATCACGGTGGGCTATATGGGGGGCGAGGGGGCGCAGTGGTTGATTGTTCGTAACGATGCGGGAATGGAGTTACTCGATTTGTTGGGCGCTGAGGTTGAGCTCTCCGCCCCGGGTAGTGCAGGTCGACGACACGGCCCAGTCAAGGGGTTTATGGAGAACACGCGTCGGGCAGCGGGGGGGCTGCCGCTGCGGTCGATGCCGAATTGGTTGCGCCCTCTCGTGGGGTGGTTAATGCCAAAGATCGGCCCACGGGGTCTGGAGTTTGCCCGTGCCCGGGTAGAGATGAAGGCAATTGAGACAGTGATTCATCTCAAGCGCGAGGAGCCTAAGCGGATGAAGTCGATGATTCCAGATCATGTCTGGACGCTGACTAAACCGTATGGCATTACTCGGCAAGACGACGGTATTACTCGACAAGACGATTAATGAAAATCTCGAGAATAGGTTTCAAGATTGCCGAGTAATCGGGATAGCAGATCGGTCTGATCTTCAATGCGTTGGGCTAAGAGATGCTGGACCTGTCCTTTAGAGGCAGGATCAATGCCTTGGTCACGCTGCCAGGTGCCATAGACCACCATCAGTTGGGAGTAGAGCACTGCCTTATAAAAACGCGCCAACACATCTGGCCAGACGATGACATTAACGATGCCGGTGTCATCTTCGAGCGACAGAAATAAAGTGCCATTTGCAGTGCCCGGTCGCTGCCGATGGGTGACAAGACCGGCGGCACGGGCCAGGCGGCCATGCCGGTAGCCTGCTAGATGGGCAGCGGGTTGGATGCCTTGGCAATCAAGTGCATGACGCAGTAACGCCAAGGGGTGTCGCCCGAGGGTGAGCCCCAGACTTGCGTAATCTGCAACTGTGTTCTCGCCCTCGGTAGGCGGTGTCAGGGTAATTGGGGGCTCGTTAATTCTTGTGTTTTTTAGCACTGCCGGCAGGCGGTGCTGGCCACTGGACTGCCATGTCGCCTGATGACGGTTACCGGCCAGTGATTGCAGTGCGCCGCTTGCGGCAAGGCAGTTTAAATCCTGACGGTCTAATGATGCTCGGATCGCGAGATCTTCAACCGTTTCAAACTGAAGGCAGCATTGTCGTGCCTCAATAATGCGTTGCATTCCATCGGCCGATAGGCCGGCGATTCGATTTAAGCCAAGCCGAACCCCATAGTCGTGAGCAGCTGCCCGGGTTTTAGCTGGCGGTGGGTCATGTTGCCCTAACCGGTTTTCTAGCTGGCTTTCAACGGCGCTAATCTGTACATCCACCGGCAGTACAACAACACCATTTCTGCGGGCATCCTGCACGAGTTGCGAGGGTGAATAAAACCCAAGGGGCTGGGCATTGAGCATAGCGGCAAGAAAAGCGTCGGGATGATGACACTTGATCCAGCAGCTCACATAAACCAGTAGCGCAAAACTCGCGGCATGGGACTCTGGAAATCCGTACTCGCCGAACCCTTCAATCTGCCGAAATACACGATCTGCAAAGCTACGGGTATAGCCCCGTGTCAACATGCCATCCACAATGCGGTCGTGAAATTTCTCGAGACCACCCTTACGACGCCAGGCCGCCATTGATCGGCGGAGTTGATCCGCCTCGCCTGCAGTAAAGCCGGCTGCAAGAATTGCGAGCTGCATGACCTGTTCTTGAAATATCGGCACACCCAGTGTTCGAGAGAGTGCTTCACGGACTGCAGCCCCCGGGTACTCAATGGGCTCAAGCCCCTGCCGTCGTTTTAGGTAGGGGTGGACCATTCCCCCTTGAATGGGGCCGGGTCGAACGATGGCGACCTCGATCACGAGGTCGTAAAAGCATCGTGGCCGCAGCCTAGGCAGCATCGCCATCTGGGCTCGGGATTCGATCTGAAATACGCCGATGGTCTGGGCTGCGCAGATCATGTCGTAGGTATCGCTGTCTTCAGCAGGAATATCCTGCATCTGAAAGGGGTAGCCAACCTTCTGGCTAATGCACTCAAGAGCCCGCCGTATGGCAGAGAGCATGCCAAGGGCCAAGACATCGACCTTTAATAGTCCGAGTGCTTCGATGTCATCTTTGTCCCACTGGATGACACTACGGTCGGGCATCGCAGCGTTTTCAACCGGTACGAGATCCGATAGTCGTGTACGGGCAATGACAAACCCGCCGACATGTTGGGAGAGATGGCGCGGGAAACCAATGAGTTCATTACAAAGCGCTGCCCAACGTTGACAGAGGGCTGTAATGGGTTGCGCTATGACAAGATTGCGTTCAACAAAAGTGGGTAGGGTAAGGGCCTCGCTGAGCGTTGCTTCTAGGGCATCGGTATTGATTTGTCGTCCATCCCACCATTGATGTTGTTTGGCAACATGCTCGATTATCGGTAATGGCAGGCCCAACACCTTGCCAATATCCCGCAAGGCCGAGCGTGGCCGATAGGTGGTCACCGAGGCAGCAAGGGCTGCGCGGTCGCGGCCGTACTTCTGATAGATGTACTGAATGACTTCCTCTCGGCGTTGATGTTCAAAATCCACATCAATATCGGGGGGCTCATCACGCTCTTTAGAGATAAATCGCTCAAAGAGCATATTCATGCGATCAGGGTCGACCTCGGTGATTCCTAGGCAGTAACAAACGGCAGAGTTCGCTGCAGAGCCTCGGCCTTGGCAGAGAATTCCCTGACGCCGTGCAAATTCAACGATATCGAAAACGGTTAGAAAGTAAGGCTCGTAATGTAGCTCGTGGATTAAGGTGAGTTCATGCTCAATCTGTGCGCGAACTTTCTTGGGTACACCTTGGGGGTAGCGTTCAGGACTAAAACGCCTACGTAAGCCTTCTTCCGTGAGGTGTCTGAGCCATTGGCTTGGCGTAAACCCCGGGGGTGCAATCTCATCAGGATATTCGTAGCGCAATTCATCCAAAGAGAAACGACATCGCTGACTGATCTCAAGGCTGTTGGCAAGCATCTCGGGGGGATAGAGGCGGGCTAACCGTGCCCGATGCCGCAGATGCTGCTCTGCATTGGGTGTGAATCGTTTACCGCAGGCCGATAGCGTTAGGCCGTAGCGGATCGCCGTAAGCGTATCGGCCAGAGGTTTACGGGAGCGTCGATGCATTAAGACATCGCTCGTGGCGGTGATCCGAATTCGATACAGCGCTCCGATGGCCTGAAGATAATCACGCCATACGGCGTCGTTGCCACGAAGTAGTAAGCAGCAGGCAATATAAAGCCGGTCTGTGAATCGATGGCGAAGCCATTGGGCCGCCTGATGGTGCTGGGCTGCTTCTGCGTGAGGCGTTGGCTGCCAGAGCACCACACATTCAGATAAACCGCTGTCGAGATCGGTAAGATCAAGTCGGTAGTGGCCTTTGAGTTCACGGCGACGGGTCTGGGTAATGAGGTAACCGAGTTGCGCATAGCCTTGACGTGACATTGCGATAATCGAGAGCCGGCCATAGAGTTCAGCCGATTCGAACTGCGCGCCAATTAATAACTGCAGGCCAATTGATTTGGCTGCGACATGGGCCTGTACAACACCAGCAACCGAGGCCTCATCTGTAATCGCAAGTGCCTGATAGCCTAATGTCTGCGCCCGGGCGACAAGCTCTGCCGGCCGTGAGGCGCCTGACAAGAATGAATAGTTGGTTCTACAGAAGAGTTCGGCAAACCCTATAGCGCTCTCGCGATGCATAGTGGCGGTGTTACATCAGCTAAAAAAGCCGTGGAGATACCAGTCATAGGCGGGGGTGCGAAAGACCCATAGGAGGGCCTCGTGCCGGGTTTTGGCTACGAAATAATCGCGTTGTGTGGCGCCATTGGGTGTGTCGTCCCACCATCCGGCCTCAATCCGTTCTGGTCCGGATAGGAGTTGCAGTGGGCCGTGGTAGCTTGGCCGGTGGTCTTGCAGGGCCAATAAGAGCGGTGTTGCTAAAAGCCAGCTGGGTCGGTGCGCATCTCGGCTGGGGCCTACTGCAAGAGGGTTTGCTGGAAATAATTCGCGTGATGCGGTCGAGGCTTTTTCTGGGCGATGCTCGTCATGAATATCGAGCCCATGGACCTGAGACTCTCCTAGGCGGGCTTCTAGCCGTTCAATGAGTTCATGTAAGGCCTGTTCAGTGTCGCGGCCACCGCCTAAGAAATCTACTGTGCGATGAGGAAGTGATGTAACACTAGAGGCATCGAGGGTGATGCGGTAGACCGGCCGAGGAATTGCGTGGCGCGATTGAATTCGTGTGAGACGTTCACTGAGTAGTCGTGCAAATCGTTGGTGTTGGCGCGCTGGACTCGCAAAGCCTAGGCGCACGATTGTTGGCGGAGGGTTATCGTGGTGGAGCGTGAGTTCAATAATATTCACACCGAGCTGGCGGGCCATTAGCCAGGCCTCGCACTCTTGAAAGATGTAGCCTGCGGCCTGCTCAATAAGTGTGGTGTTGTCTGCGCGGGCTGGTAGTTCACGTTCCTGGCGAAAAAATTCCGGGCTCCTGATCCAGACCCGTAGATCAGGCGTACGCCCGTAAGCGCTATCTAAGGCCTGTAGCAATGATTTCCCAAATCGCCGGTTAAGCCCGCCGCGTGGCAACGCGTTGAGTTGGCCAATCGTTCGAATGCCCATGCGTTGAAGTAATTCGATATGCGGCTGGCCCTCTTTAATGACATCAACAGGCAACAGATGGAGTGTTGCATCAGGATGGGATGGCGTACTCGGTGGCATACAAAGTGCCACCCATAGGGCGGCTCTTGGGGTTGGTCCGCATGCCATCTGAATAGTGTCTGGCGCGGACCACCCGAAGGCATGCCACCCGAGTGTTAGTCGTTGACATAGTTTTTCCTTCCCGCCCCATAAACGAAGACTAGATTGAACCTCGAGTAATAGCGCCTCGTTTGCGTCATCAATACTCACACAGGGCGTGAACTGCAGTGCCCACTGGGCCATACGCTGTACAGCCTGCAGGGGAGATTCAGTCGCGGACTGCCGAACAGCGCTGGGAAGTGGTTGGCAAAAGGGCGCCCGATAACGGGCTGGAATCACGCATGCGATCCATAGCATGAAGGGCTTCCGTAGGTGTTGGGTAAGAAGAAAGGGTTTGTGGTGTGGGGGCTGCAATAATGGCCTGGCGATCATCAAGTGTGCGCAGACCACTACCAGGTATTGGAATTGCAATATCAATGGCCTGTGTCATGACGGGGCCGCGTCGCTTGATGATTTGAACAGCAAGATCAGGATAGCGTCTTGGTAATAAAAGCATGCGTAGGGGCGCGGGTGATGCATGGTGTTGGGCATCAAATGGACGAAATGCAAAGACGAGCCCCTGGGTACTAGAGGCCGCCAATTGAAGCCGCCGCAATAATTCTGGGCGTACATGGTGCGCTCGCTGTTCTGATCGGGTCTGGGCGTTGGGGTTGCCAAGCCAGGTCACGAGCGCACCAAATTGATTGCTTTTAATGGATTGTTCAACTGCCCAGAGCCGATCAATTGGTTTTTCTGCATGGACAACTAAGAGCTTGGTGTGGTCAATTCCCATTGCCGCGAATGCAGGAGCGTAGGGCGTGTGCGGAGGCGTGAGTAAGACAATGTGTTTTTTAGCCTGTGTCAGCTGACGTAAGGTTGGGGCTAGAAAACGTAGCTCACCAATGCCCAAACCGTTTACTAAGAGTTCAATGAGTGTGCTGCGTGGCCAGCCATTACCCGGTAGTTCTCGGTCGAGCAGACGAAAACTACTGCTGACCCCCGGCGTTGGAGCCTGATGAATGGCTTGGCCACGCCAAAGGGCTGGGTGTGCAAGGGGGGCGGGCGTATTCACAGCGTACTGGGGTTGCGGATAACACCAACACCTAGCCCCTCAATGGCGAATTCACCGTCGCTGGGGTGGACCACGATTGGTTTGAAGTCTGGGTTTTCGGGTAGCAGATGAATCTGGCTGCCTTTGCGCTGAAAGCGCTTGACGGTGACATCATCTTGAATGCGGGCAACAACAATCTGTCCGTTACGGACATCGGTGGCACCGCCAGGAAGTTTCTTTACAGCCAGCAAATCATTTTCCAAAATACCGGCATCCCGCATGCTCATGCCACGTACTTTTAGAAAATAATCCGGGGCCTGGGCAAATAGGGCAGGATCAATTGCGTAGCGGGCTTCAACATGTTCTTGGGCCAGGATAGGATGGCCCGCAGCAACACGGCCGACCAATGGAATGCTGAGCCACTCTGACAGAGTGGCCGATGATTCTGAGGCGAGATCTTTGACAAGACGAATACCCCGAGAGGCTCCGGAGGTGAGCGTGATGACACCTTTTCGGGCAAGCGCTTTGAGATGTTCTTCGGCCGCATTGGGTGATTTAAACCCTAGGGCATTACAGATATCCATACGGGTTGGTGGAAACCCCGTTTGCGCAATATGCTGGCTAATCAGGTTCAAAATCTCTTGCTGGCGGGCGGTGAGCTCTTTCATGGGGCAGGCCTTTAGTTACTGAATGGATGTACAGTACCCGCTTCAGGGCTAAACTGCAAGCCCCTCTACAATGCTTTTAAGCCCCTGCCTGGATTCCCTCTGGGGCAGCTAAGTATCTGAATTTAAAAAACTTTTTGATTGCCTACTATGTCCGCTGCTGAAAAATCCCATGACCACGTCAGACCGAACCCCTTTCTGTCGGCCTTGCCTATTGCCTCATTCGCGATGGTCATGGGCTTATCGGGTCTGGCCTTAGTCTGGGGGCGTGTGGCTAATTTGGGCTGGCTGCCGGGCCTAGCGGGTGGGGTGGCCTTGGGATTGTCCTTACTCGTTGGATTAACGTTTACGGTGTTGTTGGCGCTGTATATCCGCAAGTGGGCCCGTAACCATCAACAGGTCTATGAAGAATGGCAGCACCCGGTGAAGTCGTCGTTTTTTGCAGCCGTTTCGGTTTCCTTTGCATTGGTGGCGACTGTTGCGTTGGGCGCCTTTGCGCCCCTGGCCTTACCCCTATGGGTGGTGGGTGCGGTCTTGCAGATGGTGGCGATGACGATGGTATTAAACGCATGGGTACATCGTGAGAGTCTGCAGCCCGGACATGCGACACCCGTCTGGTTTATTCCTGCGGTGGGTAATGTGGTGATTCCACTTGCGGGGGTACGGCTTGGATTTTTAGAGATCTCGTGGTGGTTTTTTGCGGTAGGTCTTTTGTTTTGGGTGGTGTTGCTCACGTTAGTGATGACACGGCTATTGTTTGTGCAGCCCCCACTGCCTGAGCGGCTTACTCCAACGCTCTGCATTCTGTTGGCACCGCCGGCAGTTGGATTTCTATCGTGGCTTCAATTAACTGGACAGCACCCGAATGCGAGCGCTCTAGATCCGATGGGCCATGTGTTGTTTGGGCTCGCTTTATTCTTTGCATTATTTCTTGTGATCCAGGCTCGTCGCTTTGCAACCCTGCCGTTTTATCTGTCGTGGTGGGCCTTCTCGTTTCCTGTGGCGGCGTTCACTGCAGCCACCTTGGTCTATGCGCAGTTTGTGCCTACCGGTTTTATGCAGGCGCTCTCGGTTGCCATGGTGACCCTGTCAACGGCGCTGATCACCTGGCTTTTTATACGCACGATAGTGGCGATCCTGCGTAATGAAGAGCAGCTGACGGATTAATCGTCTGTGCTAGCTTGCGAGTCGAATTGCAAAGCCAATAAATAAAAGTCCTACAACGGTGGTGCTGCCCGCGACAAGCCAAGGCCGCGCACTGAATTTTTCTTGTAGGTGCACGCCACCAAAAATTAAGGCTGAGAGGTAAAGGGCGCTACAGATCTGCACGATGATGCCGAGCACGAGAAAAGACAATGCAGGATGGGGATAGCTCGGATCAACAAATTGAATAAAAAAGGAAATAAAAAACATAATGGCTTTTGGATTCAACAGGCTGATGGTGAGTGCCGTACGAAAGGGCTGTCGCATGCTCTGTGTTGCGGTGGGCGATTCTGTTTTGGAAAGCCGAATGAGCCCTGCGCGGATCAACCCAAAACCAAGCCAGGCGAGGTAGGCTGCGCCTGCGAATTTAAGCGCAGTAAAAATCGCTGCAGAGGCGTACAAAACAGAGGCCGCACCGGTTGCGGCGAGCACCATCAGAAGGGTGTCGCCTACAAAAATTCCGCAGGACGCCCGATAGCCCGCACCGATTCCATGGCGCGAGGCAAGGGTCATGACATAAAGCGAGTTCGGGCCCGGCAGTAAAACGATAAAGACCGTGCCAAGAATAAATGTGGTGAGATCGGTAACCCCGTAGATCACCTCGTTTTATCGCTCCACAGCACGCCACCTGTTGCCCAGTCTGTTTTCTTGATGTCGTAGAAGAGGATATCGACGGCCTCGGGGCTACCCCCCAGAACCTGAACCGTAGTATCGGTCAGGGCCTTGGCATAGGCACGTTTTTGTTCTTCGGTGCGGCCTTCAAAAAACTCTACTCGAATTGTTGGCATGGGCATTCTCCTTCTAGGTAAGTTAAAGCGGGGTCTAATTTGGGGCGCAGTCGCATGACGGATAGAAAAGCCTTACATCCCGGTGTAGTTGGGGCCTCCGCCGCCTTCGGGGGCCACCCAGACAATATTCTGAGTCGGATCTTTAATATCGCAGGTTTTGCAATGCACGCAGTTCTGGGCATTGATTTGTAATCGTGCACCGTCGGCAGGTGCATGAATTGCATTACCCGAGGCATCAAGATACTCATAAACACCGGCTGGGCAGTAACGGCTTTCGGGTCCGGCAAACCTGGCAAGGTTTGTCGCAACCGGCACCGATTGGTTGTTCAAGGTCAGGTGAGCGGGCTGGTTTTCCTCATGGGTAGTGCCGGATAAGAACACCGATGAGAGCCGATCGAAGGTGAGCCTGCCATCGGGTTTAGGGTAGTGAATTGGTGGGCATTCTGAAGCGGGTTTTAAGGTGCAGTGGTCGGGTGTCGTGCTGTGTAAGGTCCAGGGGGCCTTTCCACCAAATAGTTTCTGATCAACCCCCACGATTAGGGTGCCGAGCCACAAGCCTTTTGACATCGCCGGCTTAAAGTTACGTGCCCGGTGGAGTTCCTCGCGCAGCCACGAGCGCTCAAACTGGGTCGCGTATTCAGTGGGCTCAGCAGCAGGAGAGTCCTTCGCGAGCTCTTTGGCAACCGCCTCTGCACAGAGCATGCCGCTTTTGATCGCCGCATGGCTTCCTTTGATGCGTGAGGCATTCAGAAATCCCGCATCACATCCGAGTAAGGCGCCACCCGGGAAGGTAAATTTAGGCAGGCAGTTCAGGCCGCCCGCGGTGATTGCTCGTGCACCGTAGCCAATGCGTTTGCCGCCTTCGAGAAAAGGCCGGATCTTCGGATGGGTCTTATAGCGTTGGAACTCCTCGAAGGGAGATAGCCAAGGGTTGTCGTAATTAAGTCCCACGACATAGCCGATGGCGACTTGGTGGTGATCGAGGTGATACATAAACGAGCCTCCATAGGTGCGACTGTCCAGGGGCCAGCCTGCGGTGTGGATCACGAGCCCGGGCTGGTGCTGGGCGGGGTCGATTTCCCAGACCTCTTTGAGTCCGATGCCGTAGGACTGAGGATCTCTTGCGGCATCGAGCTTGAATCGGTTGATTAATTGCTTGCCGAGGTGGCCGCGTGACCCCTCTGCAAATAGGGTGTAGTGGCCCAGCAAGGCCATACCCCGTTGAAACTGTGCGCTTGGGTTGCCGTCTTTGCCAATTCCCATATCGCCCGTTGCAACACCTTTTACCCGGCCATCAGGGTGGTAGAGCACATGAGCGGCTGCAAAGCCTGGGAAAATCTCAACGCCAAGGGCTTCGGCCTGCTGTGCCATCCACCGGGTGACATTGGAGAGGCTCACGACATAATTTCCATGATTTTTAAAGCAGTTGGGCAGCATCCATTGCGGAAAGGCGATGGCCTTGGTCGGGGACAGCAGCATGAAACGGTCTTCAGACACCGCCGTTGAAATCGGCGCACCGGAGGACTTCCAATCGGGAAGTAATTCGTTGATTGCAATTGGGTCCATCACGGCGCCCGACAGAATATGGGCGCCCGGTTCCGATCCTTTTTCGAGAACACAGACCCGAATCTCTCGGCCCATGGCGAGACCGAGCTGCCTGAGTCGAATCGCGGCCGACAAGCCCGCAGGCCCTGCGCCGACAATCACGACGTCGTAGTCCATGGATTCGCGCTCCTGCTCTATCGGCGCTTGTGTTGTGGGGCCCATCACCTGATCTCCGAGAAAACAACCTGAACCCGTTACACTATCAGGGTTTTCTCTCTCTTTCGGAGCAGTACATGAACAAGGTGTTTCCCAGCGCGAGCGCAGCCCTTCAGGATGTGCTGCGTGACCAGCAGACGTTGGCGGTCGGCGGGTTTGGCCTGTGTGGCATTCCTGAGGCATTGATTCTGGCAGTTCGCGATAGCGGTGTGAAAAATCTGACCTGCATTAGCAATAATGCGGGCGTTGATGGCAAGGGTCTGGGCCTGCTCTTGGAGTCCCGTCAGGTGAAAAAAATGATTGCCTCTTATGTGGGCGAGAACAAAGAATTTGAGCGCCAGTTTCTATCAGGAGAGTTAGAGCTTGAGTTCACCCCTCAGGGCACCCTTGCGGAAAAATTGCGTGCCGGCGGTGCTGGAATCCCCGCCTTCTACACGCGAACGGGGGTCGGCACGGTGGTTGCACAGGGAAAAGAGATTCGTGAGTTTCATGGCAAGCCCTATGTGATGGAGGAGTCGCTCTTTGCCGATATTGCATTGGTTAAGGCTCAGAAGGCCGATCGCTCGGGCAACCTTGTCTATAACCTGACGGCACGCAACTTTAATCCGAATATCGCAATGGCAAGCCGTATGACGATTGTTGAGGTTGAGGAGATTGTGGAAAACGGGGCCTTGAGTCCTGATGAAATCCATACCCCAGGAATCTTTGTTAAGCGTATTGTGCTCAACAAATCTCCCGCGAAATATATTGAAAACAGGACGACACGGTAATGGCCTGGACTCGTGAAGAAATGGCGGCCCGCGCAGCCCAAGAATTGCGCGATGGTTTTTATGTCAATCTCGGAATTGGATTGCCCACCCTAGTGGCCAACTATGTGCCTGCGGATATCGAGGTATGGCTTCAGTCTGAAAATGGTTTATTGGGCATTGGCCCCTTTCCGACAGAAGACGAAGTCGACCCGGACCTGATTAACGCTGGCAAACAGACCGTGACAACGCTTAAGGGCTCATCAATTTTTTCGAGCGCCGATTCATTTGCGATGATTCGGGGCGGTCATATTAATCTGGCGATTCTTGGTGCAATGCAGGTCTCAGAGCGCGGCGACCTTGCCAACTGGATGATTCCGGGCAAGATGGTCAAAGGCATGGGCGGCGCGATGGATCTCGTTGCAGGTGTTGACCGGGTTGTGGTGTTGATGGAGCACACCGCGAAGAAAAAAGATGGCTCGCAAGATATTAAGATTCTGCCAGCCTGTACGCTGCCCCTCACGGGTGTCGGTGTTGTGAACGAGATCATCACCGACCTCTGCGTATTGAGTGTGACAATTAAAGGTCTTGAACTGCGGGAGATGGCCCCCGGTGTTACGGTAGAAGAGATCCGTAGTAAAACCGGCTGCCCAATTATCGAGTGAGATAACGAGCTGATATGACCAAATATGTATTTGTCACTGGTGGTGTTGTATCGTCTCTTGGAAAGGGAATTGCAGCCGCGTCACTGGGTGCCTTATTAGAGTCTAGGGGTCTTCGGGTCACCATGATCAAAATGGATCCCTATCTCAACGTCGACCCGGGCACCATGAGCCCTTTTCAGCATGGCGAGGTGTTTGTGACCGAAGACGGCGCAGAGACCGATCTCGATCTCGGCCACTACGAGCGCTTTATCAGCGCCCGGATGCACAAACACAACAACTTCACAACCGGCCAGATCTATGATTCCGTGCTGCGCAAGGAGCGGCGTGGCGAGTATCTCGGCAAGACTGTGCAGGTCATTCCCCACATCACCAACGAGATTCAGGATTTCATCGCCAAAGGCGCCCGTGTGGGTCAGCCCGACGAGGCCGAGGTCGCGATCGTGGAGGTTGGTGGAACGGTTGGTGATATTGAGTCGCTCCCGTTTCTCGAAGCAATTCGTCAGTTAAGTCTTCAGCAGGGCCGGCGCAGCAGCTGCTTTGTTCATCTGACTCTCGTGCCCTTTATTCCCTCGGCGGGCGAGTTAAAAACAAAACCAACCCAGCATTCCGTCCAGAAACTGCGTGAGATCGGTATCCAGCCCGATGCCTTGCTCTGCCGTGCAGACCGCCCGATCCCCGAGGAAGAGAAAGATAAAATCTCGCTCTTCTCCAATGTCCAGCGAGAGGCGGTGATTTCGGTCTGGGATGTGGACTCCATCTACCGAATCCCGCGCATGTTGTCGGAGCAGGGTCTCGATGCCTTGATCTGTGATGTGCTGGGCTTATCGCCAAAGGCCTCCAACCTAGCGGTCTGGGATGATCTCGTTGATCGGCTTGACCATCCCGAACTCACTGTCCGCATTGCGATGGTGGGCAAGTACGTTGATTTAACAGAATCCTACAAATCCCTAACAGAGGCTCTGATTCATGCGGGTATGCATACCCGCTCTCGGGTGGCTATTGAATATATTGACTCCGAGGCTATCGAATCGCAGGGCGTTGGGGTCCTGAAAGGGTTTGATGCCCTCTTGGTGCCCGGTGGGTTTGGTAAACGTGGTGTTGAGGGAAAGATCGCCGCAATTCGTTATGCACGAGAAAACAGAATCCCCTACCTTGGAATCTGCTTAGGGATGCAGTTAGCCGTGATTGAATTCGCACGTCACAAGGCAGGCCTTCTCCAAGCGAACTCTACTGAGTTTGATTCCGCAACAAAAGAGCCCTTAATCGCGTTAATCACTGAGTGGAAATCCTCCGACGGCCGCATTGAGCAGCGTAGTGCCTCTTCCGATCTCGGTGGCACCATGCGGCTTGGTGCTCAGGCATGCGCGATTCGGCCCGATACCCTGGCCCAGAGCATTTATGGTGCGCAGGTCAATGAGCGGCATCGGCATCGCTATGAGGTGAATAATCTACTTCGCCCAACGGTGGAGGCGGCCGGTCTTGTGGTGGCGGCCGAGACACCCCATGAACAGTTGGTCGAGATTGTTGAACTTCCCCAGGCCGAACACCCGTGGTTTATGGGGGTGCAGTTCCACCCCGAGTTCACCTCAACGCCGCGACAAGGTCACCCGCTATTTACGAGTTTTATTACCGCAGCCATTGCACAACATCGACAATAAGCCAACAATGCCAATCCAAGAAGGGGTGAACTACCGATGAAACTCTGCGGATTCGACGTTGGTGTGAGGCAACCATTTTTTCTTATTTCGGGCCCTTGTGTGGTGGAGTCTGAGCAGCTGCAGATGGATTGCGCAGGCAGCCTGAAAGAGATCTGTGGTGTTTTAGGCATTCCCTTTATTTTTAAGTCGAGCTATGACAAAGCAAACCGCTCCTCTGGGAGTTCGTTTCGGGGGCTCGGGATGGAGAAGGGCCTCGAGATCTTGGCGAAGGTTCGAAAGACACTCAATGTTCCCATCCTGACCGACGTTCACAGCGAATCAGAGATTGCGCAGGTGGCGGCCGTAGTGGATGTGCTACAGACCCCTGCGTTTCTGTGCCGGCAGACCGATTTCATTCGTGCGGTTGCTCAAAGCGGAAAGCCCGTGAATATTAAAAAGGGGCAGTTTCTTGCGCCCTCGGATATGAAGCATGTCATTCAAAAGGCCCGTGATGCTGCGCAGGAGTCGGGCCTAGACCCCGACCGATTCATGGCCTGCGAGCGTGGCGTGAGTTTTGGCTATAACAACCTAGTCAGTGATATGCGAAGCCTGGCCATCATGCGGGAGTCGGGCTGCCCCGTCGTCTTTGATGCCACCCACTCCGTGCAGTTGCCGGGTGGTCAGGGTACCTCGTCGGGGGGTCAGCGCGAGTTTGTGCCGGTGTTGTCGCGGGCAGCAATCGGGGTTGGCGTTGCAGGTATTTTCATGGAGACACACCCGAATCCTGCAAAGGCGCTCTCTGATGGGCCCAATGCAGTCCCCTTACATCGGATGAAGGCGCTGCTCACTCAGTTGGCGGCGATTGATCGCACGGTGAAGAGTCAGCCCTACCTCGAAGATGATTTTAATTAAGGAAAAACGATGACTGCGATTGTTGATCTGATTGGCCGAGAAATTATTGATAGCCGCGGTAACCCCACCGTCGAGTGTGATGTCTTGCTTGAGAGTGGTGTGATGGGCCGGGCTGCCGTGCCCTCTGGCGCATCGACAGGATCCCGCGAGGCGATTGAACTTCGCGATGGCGACAAGGGACGCTATCTCGGCAAAGGCGTGATGAAGGCTGTGGAGCACATCAACACAGAGATCTCCGAGGCCCTGATGGGGCTCGATTCCAGCGAGCAGGCCTTTATCGACAAGACCCTGATTGATCTCGACGGCACAGAAAATAAGTCACGTCTTGGTGCAAACGCGATGCTGGCGGTATCAATGGCGGTCGCAAAGGCGGCTGCGGAGCAGGCGGGGTTGCCTCTGTATCGCTACTTCGGGGGCTCCGCACCGATGCAACTGCCAGTGCCCATGATGAATGTGATCAATGGCGGCGCGCACGCCAACAACAATATTGATTTACAAGAGTTCATGATTATTCCGGTAGGCGCGCCAAGCTTCCGAGAGGCAGTCCGCTATGGCGCTGAGGTATTCCAGTGCCTTAAAAAACTGATCCACGATCAGAACATGTCAATCGCGGTAGGCGATGAGGGGGGCTTTGCGCCGAACGTGAAGAATCACGAGGCCGCAATCCAGCTCATCTTAAACGCGATTGAGATGGCAGGCTACGAGCCCGGTCGACAGATTGCGCTTGGATTGGATTGCGCAAGCTCAGAGTTCTATAAAAACGGTGTCTATACGTTAGCAGGTGAAAATCTAAGCTTGAGCAGTAGAGATTTTTCGCACCTCTTGGCGGGCTGGGTGGATAAGTACCCGATTATCTCGATTGAAGATGGCTGCGCGGAGAACGACTGGGAGGGCTGGGCCTACCAGACCGAGTTACTGGGCAAGAAGGTTCAGTTGGTTGGCGACGATTTATTCGTGACCAATACGAAGATTCTGCGCGAGGGGATTCAAAAAGGCATCGCTAACTCGATCCTGATTAAGATTAACCAAATCGGAACCTTGTCGGAGACATTTGCGGCAATTGAGATGGCCAAGCGGGCGTCCTACACCGCGGTGGTCTCGCACCGATCTGGTGAGACCGAAGATACAACCATTGCCGATCTATCAGTGGGCACGAATGCCTTGCAGATCAAGACAGGCTCGATGTCGCGCTCGGATCGCACCGCGAAATACAATCAGTTGTTGCGAATCGAAGAAGATCTCGGCGATGCAGCAGCGTATCCAGCAATGGATGCGTTTTACAACATTCACCGCTAGCGATCGGGCGGCTGATGTCTTGGTAACTCAACAGTGACTGATCACGCACTATCGTCCATGGGCCGGCTTGCTGAATTTCTAAAAAAGCTCCCAACGCCGAGTCTCACCAGTGTGTTACTTGGCGCTTTGATTCTGTTGCAGTTTCCTCTCTGGTTTGGCCAGGGAGGCTGGATTCGGGTCTGGCGATTAGAGCGGCAGATTGAAGTCCGCGAGACCGAAAACGAGGCGAAACGCCAACGTATTCTTGAGCTAGAGGCCGAGGTCCGGGATTTTAAGAGTAGCCCCCGCGCAGCAGAGGAGCGGGCCCGTTATGAGCTTGGTCTCATTAAGCCTGGTGAGAGCTTCGTTCAGTGGGCCAAGCCCGTTGCACCGGCTAGTGGATCGTTGAAGGATCCTCCGAAGAAGGGGGATGCTCGCCCGTAAAGAGCGCAGCGCAGTCGACTGCATCGAAGTGGTAGGCCGCGTTGCAGAAGTCGCAGTGGACATCCACCTGGCCTTGCTCAGCGAGAATTGATTCCACCTCCTCTGCCCCGAGTGTCTTAAGCATTCGGCCAACACGTGCCCGCGAGCATGAGCATGAGAATTGAACCGGTTTATCCTCAAGCAGCTTGGGGGCTTCTTGCCAGAACAACCGGTGGAGGAGTGTCTCGGCCTCGACCCTTAACAGTTCCTCTGCGGTAACGGTCTGGGCGAGTGTGATTAAGCGCTCCCAGTCATCGTCGCTCGCTTCTGTTGCCGCTTCGGATTGGGCATCACTTTTTTTGTTCGTACCGCCCTGATGTGGCATTTTCTGAAGCAGCAGGCCTGCAGCGCGCTCGCCATTACAGGCAAGCCATAGCCGCGTTGGCAATTGTTCAGATCGTTGCATATAGGATTCCAGAGCCTGGGCAACGCCTGCCTCATGCAGGGGAACAATGCCTTGATAGGGGTGTTGGTTATCGATTTTCGGGTCAAGCACAACGCTAAATCGGCCGAGATTATTCTGATTTACTAGCGCCTTCCAGTCTGCACCTGGGGCGGGCTCCAGGGTCTCCGACATCTTGATGGTGCTGCGAAACCCAAGCTTGGCATTACATTCTGCGACGGCAAGCCGAACCGGCCCATCGCCATGGATCTGAAGAATGACTGAGCCCTCGTACTTTAGGCTTGCGCTGAGCAAAATACTTGCGCAACTCATCTCGCCCAATAGGCGCATGACATCGGGGGAGGTATCGTGTTTGCACGCCACCTCAAGCCAGGAGCGATCGAGCTGAACGAGATGGGCGCGGGCGCCGCCGCTATCAAACATGAGGCGCAACAGCCGATCAGCAAGGGGCTTTGTCAATGGTTAGTCGATTCGTTTTAGATGGTCTCGAAAATGCGCGGCCCGGGTGACATAGCCTTGAATCCCGCGGTGCATAACTGCGATCTCTTCGTCCGTGAGTTCGCGCACGACCTTTGCGGGTGAGCCCAGCACCATCGAGCGATCGGGAATAACCGTGCCCGTTGTGACCAAGGCACATGCGCCGATCAGACAATTCTTGCCGATCACTGCGTTATTTAATACGACCGCCTGAATCCCAATCAGACTGCCATCGCCAACGGTGCAGCCATGAAGCATCGCCTGATGCCCGATCGTTACATTGCGACCAACCGTCAGTGGCGAGCCGGGATCGGTATGCAGCACCGCGCCTTCTTGTACGTTTGATCCCACCCCAATCTCGATTGGCTCGTTATCGCCACGCAGCGTTGCTCCAAACCAGACACTCGCGTTTTCTCTCAAGATCACCTTGCCCACGACCGTAGCCGAGTCGGTGACATAGGCGGTCTCGTGGAGCTCAGGGCAATGGGTGCCCAAGGCATAAATGGCCATAACGGGAGTCTCTCGCAGGAATGGGGAAAAGACAGGGTTTTACCATGATCGGCGGCCTTGCTGCGAGTCGCTTGACCATAAGTAAAAAACTGATGCAAAGCTGGGGTGTGGCCTAGAAAAGGAGGAAAATTAGGGCCCTATGCTGAAGAAAAACCCTCACGATTCTTTTCCCCACGATTTAAACGTCGATCTTCATATGCACTCGAGTGCCTCAGACGGGGCGCTTGCCCCTGAGGCGGTGATCACGCGTGCCCACTTCAATGGGGTGCGGATGCTCGCATTGACCGATCACGACACACTGGCCGGGCAGCAGGAGGCCCGCGAGACGGCCCTGGCCCTGGGCCTGCAGTACATTCATGGGGTTGAAATCTCCGTGACCTGGGGTGGCGCTACGGTTCACGTGGTGGGGCTGAACTTCGATCCCCAGAGCCAGGTTTTAAATCAGGTGCTCACCGATATTCAGTGCGGCCGCCAGGCGCGCGCCCGCCTAATGGCGCAGGGCTTGGTCGAACATGGGCTCCCCGATGTGCTTGAGCAGGCTCAACACTACGCCGGCAATCCCGACCTCATTGGTCGCACCCACTTTGCGCGGGCGATGGTCGCAGCCGGGATCTGCCCCGATATGTCCGAGGTTTTCCAGCGCTACCTAGTGCCTGGAAAGCCGGGCTATGTGCCCCACGAGTGGGCAAGCCTTGGGCGGGCCGTCAAGGCGATCTGCGGGGCTGGCGGTGTGGCGGTCTTGGCCCATCCGGCCCGCTATCGCTTAAGTGCCATAGGCCAGTGGGCCCTGATCGATGAATTTAAGGCCCTGGGGGGCTTGGGCATTGAGGTTGTTACGGGCAGCCATAGTGATCAAGAGGCCCGAAGATTCCAGCGGGTCGCTGTTGAGCAGTCGCTTTTTGCCTCCAGGGGCAGTGATTTCCATGCCGAGGGGGAGAGCCGCTACGACGTCGGTGCGGTGCCGCCTCTGCCAGACGGGACACTTCCTGTCTGGCACGGCTGGATGCACTGATAAAATCAGGTCCAAATGTATCCTCAACGCGTTTTATCGGGCATGCGGCCCACGGGTGCCTTGCACCTTGGGCACTATCATGGGGTCCTCAAAAACTGGGTTCGTCTTCAGTCCGAATACGAGTGCCTCTTTTTTGTGGCCGACTGGCATGCTCTAACCACCCACTACAACGAGCCCCAGATCATTTCGGAAAATGTCTGGGAGATGGTGATTGATTGGCTTGCCGCAGGTGTTGATCCTGCCCAGGCCACACTCTTTATTCAGTCACGTGTTCCCGAGCATGCAGAACTCCACCTGCTGCTCTCCATGTGTACGCCATTGGGCTGGCTTGAGCGGGTGCCCACCTATAAAGACCAGCAAGACAAGCTCTCGGATCGTGATCTCTCTACCTATGGCTTTCTGGGCTATCCCCTGCTGCAGTCGGCCGATATCTTGATTTACCGAGCGGCCCATGTCCCCGTGGGGGAAGATCAGGTGCCCCACGTTGAGCTCACCCGCGAGGTCGCTCGGCGCTTTAACCATCTCTATGGTCGCGAGCCCGAGTTTGAGGAAAAAGCCCTGCTCGCTGCGAAAAAACTGGGCAGTAAGCGGGCCAAGCTCTACTCCGAACTGCGTGATCGTTACCAAGAGCAGGGCGACGATAATGCGATCGAGCAGGCGCGCGCAATGCTGCAAGAGGCCCAGAACCTGACGATGGATGACCGTGAGCGATTGTTTGGTTATTTAGAAGGAGGGCGCCGACTGATTCTGGTCGAGCCCCATGCCCTCTTGACCCAGGCCTCAAGAATGCCGGGCTTAGATGGCCAGAAGATGTCTAAGAGCTATAACAATACAATTGCTTTACGGGAAGAGCCCGATAGCATCGTGCAAAAGATGCGCAAGATGCCGACGGATCCCGCGCGGGTGCGGCGCGCAGATGTCGGCAACCCCGATCGTTGTCCGGTTTGGCAGCTCCATGAGGTCTACTCCGATGACCCGTGCCGTGCTTGGGCTCAAAAGGGCTGCACCACGGCCGCAATCGGATGCCTTGAATGTAAGCAGCCCTTAATTGATGCGGTGTTGGCTGAGCAAAAGATTTTCCTTGAGCGGGCTAAGCCCTACGAGGACGATCCGGATTTACTGCGAAGCATCGTTGCGGATGGCTCAGAGAAAGCCCGCGAGATGGCCAAGCAAACGATGCGAGATGTGCGCGAGGCGATGGGCCTCGATTACAACTAACGAAGAACCTTTATTTTGGATCGACAATGATTACCGGCAGCTTAGTGGCGATCACCACGCCAATGTTTGACGATGGCAGTCTCGATTTCGACAGCTACCGCAAGCTGATTGATTGGCATATCGAAAAAGGCACCAATGGGATTGTGGCGGTCGGCACAACGGGCGAATCGCCAACGGTCGATGTCGACGAGCATCTCGAACTTATCCGCGTAGCCGTGGAACAGACCGCAGGCCGCATTCCCGTCATCGCGGGAACTGGCGCGAACTCCACCCTTGAGGCAATCGAACTTACCCGACAAGCCGCCGCACTCGGGGCCCAGGCATCGCTGCAGGTTGTGCCGTATTACAACAAGCCAACCCAGGAAGGCCTCTACCAACATTTCAAAACCATTGCGCAGGCCGTAGAACTCCCGATGATTTTGTATAACGTCCCCGGCCGAACGGTGGCTGATCTCGCCCACGAGACCACGCTTTTGCTGGCGCAGATCCCCAACATTATTGGCATTAAAGATGCAAC
>Ga0247834_1001361_pt1 | contig 42337 bp, 37 predicted proteins | sample LaCruzMarch2015__8_FD_187118 | JGI IMG/M metagenome (GOLD analysis project Ga0247834, IMG submission 187118) | Freshwater microbial communities from meromictic Lake La Cruz, Castile-La Mancha, Spain - LaCruzMarch2015_12m | ecosystem: Environmental > Aquatic > Freshwater > Lake | place: Spain... | reverse complement strand
CATGCCCACGGTCATGCCGTTGAGGATCAGGTTCGTCTTGCCCTGCACATCGATCAGCGTCCATTCCGACCGCACCCCGTTCACGATGCTGGCCTGCTGCACCAGGTAATTGCGGGCATTCAGCACCGGCTCCCAGTAGATCAGCATCTTGCCCACCGTCCCATTCAGATCCACGCGCAGGCCCCAGGGCGGCGGCAGGATACCCACCGGGCTCGGCGTCGCCCGCACCGGGAAACCCGCGCTCAGGATCAGGGCCGTGTTGCCATTGCTGGTCAGTTGCACATAGGCCGCGCGGTTCTTCAGCATCAGTTCCAGGTCCGCCCGCGCCGTGTCCTTTTCAGAAACCAGTTGCTTGAGCAACATCTTCGCCGCCTGGATCTGCTCCAGCAGGTCGCCATAGGCCGTGATCGCCGTCGCCATATCCGCCACAGCGGGCGCAGGCGTCGTGTAGGCCGGGTTGCCCGTCATCGCCGCATTCTCCGTCTGGGCAAAGAGCAGGAAGACCGTGTCGGTCATGCCTTTGGTGCCCAGCTTGACCTGTCCGCCGTCATTGACAGGCAGGGGATCACCCACGTCCAGGGCGGTAGCCGTGGTGTAGGCAGGTTCTTTTTTCTCAGCCACCGAGCGCGCCGACCGAATGGCCGTGGCGGTGTCAGGGGAGAATTTCCGGGAGGTAGAGGTCGCTTTCTTTTTCATGATATGGACTCTTTCTATGTGTTTGTGTGTGCATGTTTGGATCAACTCTGAATTACTGTGAATATCAAAGTTATGGAAAATATCATGAGCCGATAAAAGATTCGCAACTAGAAAACGTCAACCTCCCCTCATCATCAAACCCGGAGCTTGGCGTAAGTGCTTGAAAATCACTGCAATAGCCGAAGTGTTAAGGTATTAATTTTTTATTCGTAGGAACTACAATTGTTCTGTCTCGACCCCATTCTCTAAGAATCCGACGCCCAAACAGCCCGCAAAACCCGCTGATCCCGACTCGGATTTGGAAATTCTCCACGGAGGAATGACAATCCTCCATGGGGAAATGGGAATCTCCCATGGGAAAACGACAATCTCCCATGGGGAAATGGGAATCCCCCGTGGGAAAACGCCAATCTCCCATGGGGAAATGGGAATCTCCCATGGGAAAACGCCAATCTCCCATGGAGAAACGGGAATCCATCATGGTAGAAGCTCAATCCCAAGGGATGGAATGACCATCCTTCGTGACGAAAAGCCCTTCCCAGCCCAAGGAACCCCCAGAACGAATGCCGGACGAACGTCCCACACCTCCAATTTTCCATACAGCCCCTCCGGTCCCCCGTTCCGACGACTCCATCCGCCGCGAGGCATCCGTGAGTGAAGGCGAGCAGGAGGACATCCGTTCAAAGACCTGTCAACGCATCCCCTTTCGCACCCTTTATCTTCATGAAATGTTTAGATAACCGTAAAATATCGATATTTTTCCACTCAATATCGATTGATTGATCTTGTTAAATGATTAAGAAGTCCAACTTAATGCTGCGAGCCGCTCAAAATCCTCCAACCCTTGACTGGACGGGCTTTCCAGGTCATTCATGGCCGGAAATGAGCGGCGCAATATCACCTCAGACTGATATTGCAGCACACTAATTACACTGTTCGCCAATAATTTTCCACAACCATAAAAAACACGACCATGCCATACACAAGAGACTTCGATTTAATCATTCCTGACAACGCGATCTACATCAGGCCAGACGAGATTCTGCCGGGTTTAAGGGAGCACCTGAAGGCAGTCGGGATTGAACACCCCGACCGTTACGAGCATTTTCAGATACGAATTATTGTCCGCCCACGCGCACAACTCAACGATGACGAATCACCAATCGCGTTCCTTTATGGGAAGCGAACCGAGATGTCTCGAAAGCAAAAGAGGCGTGCCTTTAGTTCGGTGGATTCTGTGTTCATTTCACTCACTACTGCTGATGACCACATCGTCATGCGCGAGATTTATCCAACCACTACCAATCGAGATGGTCAGCCAGAGTTGGCTCTGGGGGCAACACTCACGGCGGGCGCTGGAGGAACCATTAGCGGTGCCAAGGCAAGTGCCGAAATCCACGCTAAAGTTAAGAAGGAGTTTCGCTTTCGAGACTTTACTGTGGTAGCGCAACGTGGTGAGCGACTGGCGCTCTGGGATTTCAGAAAGTCTTGGTTTGAAGATGGACGCCAGCCAGAAGTTTGCATTACATGCAGCGTCCCCAAAGATCTTCCCGAAGATCGTAGATTTGTCCGCTGCCAACGCCGGGTCACGGCGGATGGTCGGGAAGTAATAGCACCGAAAAGTGCTAAGAAGATCGCCCTCATTGCAAGCTAAGAAAGGCGAACAAGACGCTGCTGGACAACAGATGGGGCGGCCTTGTTTGCGGAGCGTCGCCTAGCTTGAGAGTCTTTCCTGTTATCGACGCTCCCCCTCGCCCCATCTGTGCCAGAGCTCAAACGTTCGCAAAGAAATGAATTCACTGACTGAACTCCAAGAGTGGTATCATTCGCAGTGCAATGGCGACTGGGAGCACTCCTACGGCATCAAGATCGGCAATATCGATAATCCTGGATGGACAGTGAAGATCGACTTGCGCGAGACGGAACTCGAACACATTGATTTTCCCGAAGTCTCCTATGGGGTAGGAGAGCAAGCCGAATCAAGTGGAGAGAATTGGTTGCTCTGTAGGCGAGCTGGGAACGACTTCGATGGTTGCGGAGGCCCACATAAGCTGACCGAGATTCTGGATACGTTTCTGAAGTGGGCTCACGAGAATCAACAATAACACTTTCAACTTTGAAGTGCGACAACTGGACGTGAGTCATAGACCTCGTTCGGGGTGCGGTATCCGAGGCGCTTGCGGGGCCGGTTGTTGAGGATCTCGGGGAGGCGGTTGCACTGCGGTTGGGTGAGTCTGGCGAGGTCCGTGCCTTTGGGCTGGAATGACGCCGGTTTCCGGGGGGCTGCCTGAGATGGAGGCTTTTGAATTTAAAGGATGCGGGAAGGGCGGCTGTGCTCATGGTGGGGATCGCCATGCCGCCGGAATTTACTCCCCTGAAACACCTGCTCATCAGCGCTTCTGCGGGTTCGGGGAAGACGTATCAGTTGGTGCGGCGGTATCTGCATCTGCTGGCGCTGGGGCAGGAGGCGGAGGGGATCGCGGCGATGACGTTTACGCGCAAGGCGGCGGGGGAGTTCTTTAGCCGGATCTTGCAAAGGCTGGCGGAGATGGCGGGGCAACCGGACAAGGCCACCGTTTTTTTCCAGGGGACGGTGCCGCCGATCCCTGCGGGGCAGGATTACAGCCGAATGCTGCGGCGCATCACGAGGCGGATGCACCGGCTACGGCTGGGGACGATGGACAGTTTTTTTGCCAATGTGGCGGCTTGTTTCCCGATGGAGCTGGGCCTGCCCGCAGGGGCGCGGGTGATGGATGAGAATGAGAGTCGGCAGGCACGGAAGGAGGCGCTGGATGGGTTGCTGGAGCGTCTGTATCAGGAGGAGCAGGGGGCGGCACAAAAGGCGCTGATGGAGGCGTATAAGCAGGCGACGTTTGGGTCGGAGGAAAAGACCGTGGATCGCACGTTGCAGGATTGGTTGGCCGGTGGGCTGACGCTCTGGGATGACAGCCAGGAGGCGGGTGGGGCGCGGTTGCGCGGGTGGGGGGAGATCGGACAGATCTGGACACAGCGGCTGGAGGTGGGCAAGATGGCGGAGGTTATCGCGGAGGTGCGGGCGACTTTTACGCCGCTGAATGAGGCGGGGGTGGATCTGCTGGAGGAGACATTGGCGGAGGTGCGGGTGACGGAGCCGGGGATGACTTTGCCAAAGCGGACGAAGGAGCTTTTGGAGAAGGTGCAGGATCAGTGGGCGGATTTGTTGGCGGGGGATGCGGAGCTGATGTGGATGCGCAAGAAGACGCCGGTGACGGGGGCGGCGGCGCGGGCGCTGGTGAAGCTGGTGCGGGCGCTGATGGCGCGTGAGTTTTTGGTGCGGGCGGAGCGCACGCGGGGTTTGGCGGCGGTGCTGGCTTTACTTGCGGATGAGTATGCGGAGTCAGTGCGGGCGCGGGGGCGGCTGTCGTTTGCGGATGTGCAGCGGCTGCTTTCAGAGGCGGCACGGCAGGAGTCGCCCTGGACGACGGGGGAGGGGGATCTGTGGTTTCGCCTGGATGGCAGGCATCAGCACTGGTTGCTGGATGAGTTCCAGGATACCAGCCGGGTGCAGTGGCGGGTGATCGGCGGTCTGGTGGATGAGGTGATCCAGGATGACAGTGGCGAGCGCAGTTTCTTTGCGGTGGGCGACCCGAAGCAGTCGATCTATCTCTGGCGTCAGGCGGAGCCGGATTTATTCGATGACATCTTGCGGAGGTATCCGGCCCAGGAAGGACGCGGGCTGCATACAGATCGCCTCAGCCAGTCTTTTCGCAGTGCGCAGCCGGTGCTGGATGCGGTGAATGCGGTGTTTGGGGATCGGGCGGCGCTGGAGGAACTGTTGCCTGCCGGGGCGCTGAAGGGGTTTGCTTTTGAAAATCATACGGCGGCCAAGGCGGGCCTAACAGGACATGCGGCATTGCTTTCACCCATGCCTGAGCTGGAGGTGGAAGAGCCGACGACGCATCTGACGGGGGAGCTTTTAAAACACATCCAGCCCCTGGAACGCGGCCTGTCCTGTGCCGTCCTGGTGAGATCGAATAAGGATGCGCGGGTGATCACGGAGGCGCTGCGTGCGGAGACGGGCATGGAGATCGTGTGTGAGTCTGATCAGCATCCCTGCACGGACAATGGCATCACTCTGGCGCTGCTTTCGGTCTTGACCCTGGCCGCGCATCCGGGGGATACGCAGGCACTGGAGCACCTGAGGATGACGCCGCTGTGGCAAGGAGTGAGGGCATCCTGCCCTCAGCCGGTAAGTGAGGGCGAGACGCCCTCACTCCTTGATGATGCAACCTGGCGCTACACGATTGCCAAGGTGCAGAGCTTGGTTTTTGAGCAGGGCTTTGCCGCTTTCATGGAGGCATGGACGCCGCGTGTCTGGCAGGTGCATCCGGGGATGGATGCCTTTCATGCCCGTCGGCTGGCACAGATGGCGGACATTGCAGCGGAATATGATGCCAAGGGAAACCGGGATGTGGATGCCTTCATCGAGTTTGCGCGGGAGTATCCGCTGCGGACGCGAGGAGCCGCGCGGGCGATTCAGGTGATGACGATTCATGCCTCGAAGGGATTGGAGTTCGATGTGGTGATCCTGCCCCGTCTGGACGGCAGCGCGATGGATCTGGCGCGTCAGGAAGATCTTTTGGTTAGCCGGACCGAAGGGCGGGTGAATTGGGTTTTGGAAACACCGCCGAAGGTGTATGCGCAACTGGACCCGACGCTGAACGCCGAGCTTCAGGAGAATCAACGTCGCACGGCCTTTGAGTCCCTTTGCCGCCTGTATGTGGCCATGACGCGGGCAAAGCGTGGGCTGTATTTTATCACGGAGTTGCCGACGAAGGCGAACAAGGCGCTGAAGGAATCCAAACTGCTGCGTGAAACCCTCGGGCGACAAAGCAGCCGTCCTTTGGCGGAGGAGAGCCCGATGGTGGTGGAGTGGGAGACGGGGGAGGCGGCATGGTTTGCCGAGCATGCCTTTGTGCCTGCGCCTTTGCCCGAGCCAGTGTTGTTGCATTCACCGTTAGGCGAACTGTTGCGTCAAACGCAGCCCATGCCGCGCCGTCGTACGCCCTCTGGCGAGGAGAGCTTCAAGGTGAAGGGAAGCGCTTTGTTCGGTGAAGGGCGCGAGCCTGGTCGTCGTCTCGGCACGTTGGTGCATGAACTTTTGGCGGAGATCGAATGGACTCCTGACTCTGCCGCGCTGGAAAAGGCCTGGTTGGCGAAGGGGTTGCTCACACCGGATGATCTGAGCTGTGTGGAAGGGCCGGTAGCTCAGGCTTTGACGATGGTCAGGGCGGTCATCCATGAGAGCGCTTGTGCATCAGCGTTTGAGAAGCTGGGCACCCAAGCCGCGGTCTGGCGTGAACGTTCTTTTGATCTGGTCATGAATGACGAATGGATTTCAGGCACGTTTGACCGTGTCGTTTTGGATCGGGATGCGCAGGGGCGATTTACCTCGGCCTGGATTGTGGATTTCAAAACGGATGAGGTCGCCGATGAGGCGGCCTTGCGAGACAAGGTGGCCGGTTACGCGCCGCAGCTAGGCCTTTACCGGCAAGCGATCGCGAAGCTTACAGGATTGGAAGAGACGTCTGTGCGGTGCAGTCTGTTGTTGATGCGACTGCGGCGGTTGGTCGATCTTTGATCTTCAATTCGCGACCGCCCGTGCCCGTGCGATGACAAGCTGACGCAGGAGCAGTTCGCTACTGCCCTTGGTCCCGGCGCTGAGTTTCAAGGTATCTCCGCGTGCCTCGGTCGTAAGCGTGATTTGTCCTAGGCGCAGCAGGCCATAGGTGGTGCTGTCCGGGGTCGTTTTTTGACTGTCCAGGGTGGTTTCCACTCGTTGACCGGCCAGTGAGACTTGAATCTGCATCGCCTGGCTCAGGGTTGGGCAAGCATAGTTCAAAACCATGTCGTAGGTTCCGGCGGGCAGGGACTCAATGCGCCAGTCGATTTCCCCGATGGCTGCGGCTTCCGGGCTGGCGCTGCTGTCGGGTGTCGGGCTGATGCTTCGGGCGAGTGCGGGAGTGAGCGCAATAAAGGCACCTGAATTGCGGGCGGGCATGGGCATCGGCTGCTGAACAGGCATTTCAGCGGGTGTCTTCAGTGACTGTACCGCAGCAGAAAGATCCACGACACCCCCGCTACTGATGATGCCCTGAATGCGCTGGATCTCCTTTTGGTAAGGTTCGGGATTTGCCGCCTGGGAAGAGAGTTTTTGCAGATCAGTGATGTATTTGCTCAGCAGCAAAAGATGCTTTGCGCGAAGCTGCTGCTGATAAATGGTTTCCGTCTGACGCAGGCGTGAGTTTTCAGCACTGGCCGCGACGGGGGCAGAATTGACGGGCAGTGTCACCTGCGCCAGGACCGTGACTGGGAGGATTAACGCGAGACTGAATAGCAGAGAGCACAACTTCATTTGGCAGACTCAGAAAGCCCCCAGGCACCGGGGGCGGGTTTTTGCCGTTTGGCGGCTCTCTCACGGTCTAACAAGGAATCGAACAAGCCATTTTCCATCATCCCGCGGCGGTCTTTCGGTGTGATGACGGCGGCGAGTGCCTGATCCACCAGCACATTTTGAAAAAGCCCGATCTCTGGCAGGAAGACCAGGGCATTGGCAGTCCCATCATTGTCCTTATCTGGACGCACGAGCACGCGCAGCGCTTTGCCTTCCAGATAGCCCGCAGTGAATTCCTGTGCGGCGCGCCCCAGCGGAGTGACGTCGCCATCACCCATGTCGAAATGCTTGGCAAAAGTACGTCTGGCGATTTCATCGTTTGTATCCAAAGGGGCGCATAAAACCCAGAGGAGCCGAATGGATAAACGACGGCCTTCATGTTCGATCATGAAACGGTCTCCACGATTAGCAGGGTCGGTGACGAATCGCGCCCCGTCCAGATCTTCGAAGCCATTGAGTCCACCGTTGTTACCCAATAGGCGGAGTGGGCCTGCAGTTTGACCACGGCTGTTTTCCATCAGCTTGAGCAGCCTCTTAGTCTCGGCATCGGCTGCGTTTTTGAGGACTGGATTCGTAGCGGAGAGATTTCGGATGGCGTCCAGATAGCCGTCCACAATGGGTTTTTGGGCTGCGGTTAAAGATTCATTGAGAGATTTCTTCAGATCATCCAGGGTCGGTCCGGTGGGCGGTGGGCTGGAGATGGTCGGTGCTTCAACGGAGGCGGGAACCAGTCTGAGATTGCGCAGACGAAGCAGGTTTCCTGGATAACCGCTGTCTGAACTCATGCGCAGGGTGACCGGGCTGCGTGTGAAGTTTACTGGACCCACCTGCATGGATGAAAAGGTGGTGTCGTCGTGACTGAGCTTGACCTCAAATGAGCGTCTGTTTTCTGATGCACCCGCCAGCAAAGAGACTTCAAAGAAATCAAACACGGCGCTCTCTTGTGGTTGGGAACGTCCGGGAACCAATGTGCCCGGGAGAGAGGGTAACTCGACCAAATTGGCCTCCAATTCCAGGTAGTATTTGCCGGGGGAGATGCGGAGATTGGACCACTCGGCACCGCTGCCGCCTGTGCGCCAACCGGTGATAAGGTCTCCCCGGTTTTCTGCCGAGCCGAAAAAGCGGGCTTGGGCCGGGATCAGAGGAAAAGCGAGCGTTTGGGCCAGGGCGCTGTCATTGGCAGGATAAAGAGTCTTCAGCTCCATGCGCCGTTGCTGCACGAGTCTGGCTTCTTCATAATCGGAAGTCTCAGCCAACTCTTGCTCCAGTTTGGCTAGAGCACGCTCATACTGTTCTGTGAGTGTCTGCGAATCAGTCATGATCTGCCGCAGAAACCCCGCACGTGCCACGGCTAGCGGAGCGGGGTCTGCGGTCTGTGAGAAAACACTCCCCGCAGACATCAGCAGTCCGAGAAGCCCCAGCGGTATTCGAGAGAGTCTGGAGGTCCAAGTGTTCATCATTTGCTGGCCGGCACCAGCTCAATGGCTAGCAATTGCATGAGGTTGTCTTTAAGCACCGTGTGCGCGCTGATTTTAAGCGGACCTGAACCATCCGTGATCTTCAGTGTGCCAATGTTCTTTTCCTGGGGTCCCTTCAAAGTGGTGTCCACCTCTGTTTGCAGGCTAAAGCGGGCCTCCTGCACAGTTAATGATCCTCCCTCCAGAGGGCTACAGCGGTAACGCAAAATGACTTCATAACCGCCTAATGGGAGATTGGCCAATTTCCATTCGGCCATGGCTCCGGGTTTGGTCCAGCCTGTAATGCTGCCGCCATCTCGCCGAACTCCCGTGAGTTGGGCTTCATCAATGGGCAGTCGAATGCGGTCGGGCAGCAGACTGGCTCGGATGGATTGCTCCCGTGTTTGTAACAGAAGCAGCTCTTTGGCTAGACGTTCCAGCTCGGCTTCCAAGCGTTTGCGTAGATCACGGGCTTCGATGGCACCTGCATAATCTCTGGCTTCAGCGCAAGTTTTCTCCAGCGAGATGAGCTCCGAAAGGTGCTTCTTGAGCGGTGCCAGACTGACTTCCAAAATGCTGCGCTGGAAGGCCAGTCGTGTGAGATCCATCGTGCGCTTAGGATCAGCTTCGGCTCCAGGCACGGCAGGTGTGGGGGCCAGCAGCGCTAGCCCGCCTAGCCACAACCAACAACCGGACACGAGCGCGAGGTTCACAAAAATGAGAATAGGATAAAAAGATGTCGTCCCCGACCCGGGAAACAGACACATGACGGTAGCCATGCCGAGGCCGGTGGCAAGGGCTTATGCTCCCAGGCGTCTGGCCAAGTCTTCCTATGCGTATCTGAGCGCAACTTTTCCTTATCGCCCCTGTTTCAGATTCACATTAGATATGATGAAAACATTTCTCCTTCTCCCCCTTCTTTACTGTTTCACTGCTCAGGCGGCTGATTGGCCTCGTTTCCTCGGACCAACAGGGGCGGCGGTGGTGAAGGAAGCCAAGATTCCTCTGAAGTGGTCTGAATCTGAAAATATAGCCTGGACCTACCCGTCACCTGGGCCGGGATCATCAAGCCCGATTGTGGTGGGGGATAAGGTGCTGTTCACTTCTTGGTCAGGTTATGGGGACAAGGACAGCGCCAAAGACCCCTCCAAGCTACAGCGTCATCTCGTTTGTTTGAGCCTCGCGGATGGTCAAAAAATATGGGAGGCGATTGTGGCTTCGTCTGCCGATGAAGACCCCTTTGAGGGCTTCATTACCGAGCATGGTTATGCCACCCATACCCCGGTGAGCGATGGCGAAACGGTCTTTGCTTTTTTTGGCAAAAGCGGAGCCTACGCTTTTGCCCTCGAGACTGGGGAGCAACTTTGGCATACGCCTTTGGGCACAGGTTCAGGGAGCCGTCGTTGGGGCTCCGGAGGCAGTCTCATTCTTTACAAAGACACTGTCATTGTCAATGCGACCGATGAGAGCAAAGCACTCTTTGCACTTGATAAAAAGACGGGAAAGCAGCTCTGGAAAGCCGGAGGCGACAAAATTGATCTCGCCTATGGCACTCCTTCCATCATTGAGGCGGGAGGCAGGACGGATCTCGTCTTTGCGATCGCCGATGAGATCTGGGGATTAAATCCTGAAACAGGGAAGATGCGCTGGTTTGCCACTCATAACCTTCCGGGAAATATCTCCCCCTGCCTTATTCAAGACCAGGACATCATTTATCTTTTTGGGGGCTACCCCACTCAAGGCAGTGCAGCGATTAAGCTCGGAGGCAAAGGCGATGTTACAGCATCGAATATTGTGTGGACCAGCAAAACTAGCTCTTATGTTCCGACTCCCATCCTGTATGAGGGGTATCTTTATGTCGTGAACGATCAGGGATTCGCCATCTGCATGGATGCCAAAACGGGCGAGGATGTGTATCGTGAACGCACCATCGATTCCGGTGGCGGTCGTGGTCGTGGCAAGCCTTTCTATGCTTCGCCCGTTTTGATCGGTGATCGTCTTTATGCGGTGTCCCGTCGTGGTGGCACGTATGTTATCGCGGCGAAGCCAACGTTTGAAAAGCTGGCTCATAACGTCATCGCCGGAGACGAGACTCAGTTCCACGGAACCCCGGCGGTCTCAGGTGACAGTCTCATCCTTCGCAGTGAAAAGGCCGTTTATTGCATTCGAGCCAAATGAGGCATGCACCCTGGCAGATCAATCCTTCGCTGCGCCGCGCTGGAGTTGTCTAACCAACTCTTTGACTGCATGTGCGCGGCGGATATCTCGAAACTGAACCTCGATGCCTGCATTCGCGGCTGAGGAAAAATCCACGGTGCCCAACCCGAGCAATCCCTTCAGGCCGCTTTCATACACATCGATGCTGCGAATGTCGCAGATGCGAACTTCTTTGGAACTGCGCCCCAGGATGCCCCAAACCAACTCGACTCTCTCCTCAGTCACATAGTAGTCTCTGAAGTTACGTCCGATCCACACGGCGATGAGGACCACCAGCGCTGACAGCGCACTCGCCGGTGCATAAAGAGGTTCAACCTTCATCAGCATCCCCGAGGCGATTAACAAAAGCAGAACCAAAAAGAGCGCTTTCCAATAACCCAGCCATGAGGGGTGTGAGCGATGCAGGATCAGTTCGCCTGCGGCAGTGTAGCTCTCTGTATCCAGAAGTTCGGATTCTTCGGTCTCATCGGGTATTGTTTCCGGCTCATCACTCAATGCATCGGCACGGATTTCCTGATAGGCCGGACGCGCAAGGCGGGAGGCTGATCGCGCGCTCGGCGGACGCATACCTCCGATCACATCCCCGACGGTGTGGTCCCGCCCTGTCACTGTATCTGAGCAAAGATCACCCCGTGCCAATGACCCACGTTCCACCAAAAGAAACAGATCCTCCTTGGATAGCAGCCCGGGAAAGGCCGGATGTTCGTGCAAGTGATAACGCATGATGGACTTTCACCAGTCATAAGGGAAACCCCCGCTGCATGCAAAAGCTCTATTGATCCAAGCTTCCCAACTTGCTTTCGTTTCCCGAGTCTCTTGCGTCTCGTAATCTCCAATGATACGGCATTCATCACATGGACTGGCCCCAACTTCGCGCTGATTTTCCCATTTTGGACCAGGAGGTCCATGGGCATCCGCTGGTGTATTTTGACAACGCGGCGAGCAGCCAGAAGCCCCGGCAGGTGGTGGACGCCCTGGTGCATTATTATCAGCATGATCATGCGAATGTGCATCGCGGGCTGCATGAGCTGAGCATGAGGGCGACGGATGCCTTTGAAGCGACCCGGCGGAAAGTGGCGCGGTTCATCGGGGCGGCGCGCGAGGAGGAGATCATCTACACGCGGGGAACCACGGAGGGGATCAATCTGGTGGCGCAGGTCTGGGCGGCGCAGTTTCTGAAAGCGGGAGATGTGATCCTGCTGACGGGCATGGAACACCACAGCAATCTGGTGCCCTGGCAGTTCGCGGCGAAGCGGTCGGGAGCAGTGCTGAAACACATCCCGGTGCTGGACGATGGCACGCTGGATCTGGAGACGGCGGAGTCGCTGCTGGATGAACAGGTAAAGGTCTTTGCCTGCGTGCATATTTCCAATTCCTTGGGCACGATCAATCCGGTGCGTGAACTGTGTGCCAAGGCGAAAGCGCTCGGCGCGATGACCCTGGTGGATGGTGCGCAGGCCGTGGGCCATGTGCCGGTGGATGTGCAGGAGATCGGCTGTGACTTCTACGCATTCTCAGGCCACAAGATGTGTGCGCCGACGGGGATCGGAGCGCTGTATGGCCGCTACGAGTTGCTCGAGAAAATGGACCCCTGGCATGGTGGCGGCGAGATGATCACGACGGTGACGCTGACCACCAGCGCCTACAAGGAACCGCCGGCGAAGTTCGAGGCCGGCACGCCGAACATCGCGGATGTGATTGGTCTGGGGGCCGCCATCGATTATCTCGAAAACATCGGCGTGGATGCGATCCAGTCGCATGGTGCGGAACTGACAGCCTATGCTTATCAGCGGATGGCCGAACTGCCGGGCATCCGCATCCTGGGGCCCGAGGCTCCGCGAGCGTCGCTGGTGGCTTTTGCCCTGGACTGTGCGCATCCGCATGACTTGGTGGAGTTCGCCAACACCTACGGTTTGGCCCTGCGCGGGGGGCATCACTGCACGCAGCCGCTGATGAAGCGCTTCAAAGTGCCTGGCACCAGCCGGGCGAGTTTTTACTTTTACAACACCCAAGCCGAGGTGGATCGGATGATGAACATCCTGCACCAGGCGGTGAACTTTTTTTCCTGATGGCTCTCTCTGACGAACTCCGCGACCTGTATCAGCAGGTGATCCTGGATCACTCCAAAAACCCTCGCAACCACGGTGAACTCACCGGTGACTGTGTGCATGTGCATGGCGACAATCCGACCTGTGGGGACGAGATCGACATGTGGGTGAAGTTCGGCCCCGAGGGCCAGGTGGAAGATATCAAATTCATCGGTCAGGGCTGCGCCATCAGCCAGGCCAGCGCCTCCATGATGACGGTGAAGGTCAAAGGCACGGAGGGTGCCAAGGCCAAGGCCATGCTGGAAGACTTCCGCCACGTCGTGCTCGGCGATGCGCCGGTGAAGGACGAGGATGCGCTTGGCGAGCTGATCCTGCTGGAAGGCGTGCAAAAGTTTCCGCAGCGCGTGAAATGCGCCATGCTCGGCTGGCGGGCTCTGGAGCAGGCGATGGGGGAAGTGAAGATCTCTACCGATGCCTGAACTCCCCGAAGTCGAAACCACCCTGCGCGGTGTTTCTCCCTATCTCGTTGGTCGGGTGGTGCGTGAGGTGATCGTGCGGGACAAGCGCCTCCGCTGGCCGGTTCCGGACACGGTGCATGAGCTGGAGAGCCACAAGGTCAGCGCGGGTATCCGGCGGGGTAAGTATCTGCTGTTTACCTCAGGCAAGGGAACGCTCTTGCTGCATCTGGGCATGTCGGGGAGCCTGCGTGTGACGGGCCCGGCAACGCCGTGGCGGAAGCATGATCACTTTGCTCTTACGACGGACCTCGGGCAGCAGATCCGTCTGCATGATCCCCGGCGTTTCGGGGCTGCGCTGTTTATCGAGGGAGAGGTGATGAAGCATCCTTTGTTAGCCGATCTGGGGCCGGAACCGTTGTCGGAAGATTTTACGGTGGCCTGTCTGCGGGCGCAGTGCCTGGGGCGTTCGGCCCCGATCAAGGCGGTGATCATGGACAGCCATGTGGTCGTAGGCGTGGGGAACATCTATGCCTGCGAGGCGCTGTTCATGGCGGGCATTTCACCGAAGAAGGCCGCTGGCAAGGTCAGCGGGCCCCGTTTGGCGAAGCTGGTGCAGGCGATCAAGGAAGTGCTGGCGGCCTCCATTGAGATGGGCGGTACGACCCTGCGTGACTTCCTGAATGAAAAAGGGGAGCCGGGATACTTTTATCAGACCCTGCGCGTGTATGACCGGGAAGGGGAGCCCTGCCGCACTTGCGGCACGATGATTAAGAGGGTGGTCATGAGCAACCGCTCGACGTTCTATTGCCCTGCATGTCAGAAATAGCAAAAGCCGCTTCGTTCGCTTGCTTGAGACTTGCGAACCGTGACAGCGAGTTTATCTGGACACCCTATGAATATGCTTCGAAAGCTGGTTTTTGTAGCCAAGCATTTTGTTAGAAGTCCTGAATACAGAATCACTTTTTTAAACTGGATTGTCCATCAGCTGAAAGGAGCGGAGGGGCCGGAATTAAGCATCCAGGCACCGGGTGGCAGAAGCTTTACGATGGCAGTATGGAAAAATTGGGCAGAATATGAGTTCTGGAAAAAGCACAAGATACCGGCGTCCGATGGACAGGTAATTCATGCAGCCTTGGCCAAGCCTGGAAGGATCTGCCTTGATGTGGGGGCCAATATTGGGCTTTACTCGCTTTACTTCGCAGCCTGCGGTGCGGAAAGGGTTTATTCATTTGAACCCGCTAAAGACAATTTCGAACGGCTTCTGAAAAACATCGAAAACAATCCAGCCTTGGCCGACCGAATTGCGCCATTCAGAAAGGCTGTCTCTGACACACATCAGTATTTGTCGGTTTATTTCAATGCGGCCTCTCCCGGGCACACGAAAGTCGGGATTGAAAACAGCGGTCCTGAGTCATGCGAAGCTGTTTCCTTGGACCGATTCTGCCAGGAGGAATCTATTTTTCGCGTCGATCTTTTGAAGATGGATGTGGAAGGTTTTGAAATGCATGTGCTCGCAGGTTGTAAGGAACTTTTGAGCCATCGGCGCATTGAAATCATTTTTTTCGAGTCTTATGACAATGCTTTGAGTCACTATGGATATGGCCGCATGGACCAGTGGAGTTTTCTGGACTCCTGCTCCTACCATATCTTTTCTCTGGACGGTGTGCGGCTGGATGCTCAAAGTTTCTGCCGATCAGATGATGCTGATTTTGTTGCGACGTACCATGAGGTTTATCCTTTGTGATCACTCTGCGCTGGTTTGTGCAGGGGCGGAGAGAACTGGGCCTTGTCAATCTACCGATGACTTTGAAGTAACCGTAGTCGCTGCGCCCTGGGTCTAAATTGTCGGACGGATGACCACGATGTCACCCAGCATCTGCTCCTGCTCCACCATGAGGTGGTTCAGCTTCATGAGCTCCAGCATAGCCAGGAAGGTCACGATGACCTCCACCCGGCTGGCGGCGCTGCTGAATAGGGAGTCAAACCGCACGCGCCCACCCATGGGGATGGCTTCAAGCAAGTGCTCGATCTTGTCTGCCACGCTGTAGCGGTCACTGACGATCTCGCGGATGTCAGTGGTGTTTTCAAAACGCTTCAGCACCTTTTGAAAGGCGCGGATGAGGTCAAAGATGCCCACCTGGCCGATCACCTCGGGAGCAGGGGCGCTGAGGTCGGGCAGTTCAGGGGTGGTAGCGAAAAATTCGTCCGCTTTGACCTCCTGCGTGCCCAGGAACATGGCCGCATCTTTGAACTTCTTGTATTCCACGAGCTGACGGATCAGCTCCCAACGCGGATCTTCCTCGTCGGCATCTTCCTCGGGAGGCTGCTGAGTCTGGGGCAGCAGTTCGCGGCTTTTGATGTACATCAAGTTGGCCGCCATGACGATGAACTCGCTGGCGACCTCGATGTTCAGCATCTTGAAGGTGTTGATGTAGTCCAGATACTGCTTCGTGATGCGCCCGATAGACACATCATAGATGTCGATCTCATCCTTCTTGATGAGGTACAGCAGCAGGTCGAGGGGACCCTCGAAAATTTCCAGTTTGACCTTGTAATCCTTGTCTTCCACCGGGTGAGCTAAGAGCGGAAAGCGGATGGATGCGAGGAGAAAAAATTCACTTCACCACAGGTGGCTCAATACCGAGATCTAGAGTCAGTTTACGTGCTGCATCTAACTGCTCGGGTTTGACGAAAAGCATGCTATAGAAATTGCCTTCCAGAACGACAAAAAGGGGCTCAAAACCTTTCGTTTTGTAGCTGTTCACCGTATTCTCCATTTCCTTCTCGCTGTGGATGGTGCTGCGCCACCAGCCATTGAACTGGATGGCTTTGGAAAAGATACCTCGAAAGGCCATTTTGCCTTCATGGTATTCAAAATAGATCATTTGCTCGCCTGTTTCGCTTTTCTTGTCGGAGAATTTGCTGAATTCCTCACCCTTCATCCATTCGCTAAAAAGCTTTTCACGCTCACGCGATTTAGCGGAACTGACCTTGGAGGGTTTGACCCTTAGTGGTTTATCGGCTGCATGAGTCGTTAAAGTGAACAATCCGGCGAGACAAAGGAATAGGAAGATCTTCATGAGGACGCGATATCGATAGTTGAGCCAAATTTCTAAACGGCTTTCAAAGATTGAATCTTAGGAGTCAATTTCCAGATAGGTGAACAACGGCTTTGACTGAGGCTTCTCCTGGGGCCGTCAATTGCCCCATGAGTTCCGGCAAACTGCTCCAGTGGGCCTGATGTGTGATCCAGGGTAGGGTCTTGATTTGTTCGTTTTGGATTAAAGCAAGAATGCGGGGAAAGTCTGAGGCGATGGCATTTCGACTGGCAAGAATCGTCAGCTCCCGGCGATGCAATAGTGGATCATCAATCGGCACAGGCTCCTTTGTAATGCCAACATAAACGATCCTTCCTGTGAAGCGCGCTCGCTTCAAGGCGGTGGCCATGGATTGAGAATGGCCGGTGGCATCAAAAACCACTTGGGCCTGAAACGCATCCGGTAAGGTTTCCAAGATCTGAACGTCTGGATAATGCTTCTGCACAAAAGTGCGACGGTTTTCAGCAAGTTCTAAAACGGTAATGCGACGGCTGTAGAGGCGGGCAAACTCCAGCACTGTGAGACCGATGGGGCCTGCACCTGCGATCAGGACGTCATCCTGGGCCGTGAGGCTCGCACGATTCACCGCGTGACAGCCAATCGCCAATGTTTCCACAAGGGCCAACTGCTCAAAACTGAGTTCATTACAGGGGTGTAATTTGACGGCGGGGAGAACGATTCGTTCTCTCATGCCGCCGTCGCAATGGACTCCTAACACAGCCAGAGATTCGCAACAATTGGTTCGCCCTTGATCGCAGGCATGGCATTCGCCGCAATTCAAATAAGGTTCCACAGAACAGCGGTCCCCCAGTTTGATCTGCGTGACGCCTTCCCCCACTGCGATCACTTCCACCCCCAGCTCATGACCAAGGATGCGAGGATATTCGATAAAAGGCATTTTTCCCAAATAACCACTGATGTCAGTGCCACAGATCCCGATTGCCCGAATAGCCACCAGCGCTTCACCTGCCTTTGGCGGATGTGCTTCCGGAAGTTCAATCCATTCAAAATGCTGAGGCCGGTTGAGTTGCAAAGCGCGCATGCTAGCTTGCTAGCAGGTGCCCTCTTTAAAGAAAAGAGGAATGAAATGAGGGATGAAGCATGCTTGATAAATCTCCAAACCTTCGCTTGCCTCGCCAAACTGGGTGCGTATTATTCGCAACTTCATGGCACACCAACCCGCCATCTTTGTGATTCGAATTATCAACGGGCTCCTCTGCGCATAACGCAGCCGTTGGAGTCCGTCATGGCTTGTTGTCGTCCGCGCCAAATGCGCTTTGATAGGACAACTGTCCCCAGCGTTCATCCGGGTGAATCGTCACCTTCAACCGGTAGCCCCTGCCTTAAGTGACCTATTTTTGACCTTTTTTCTCGATTCATCCATGACAGTTCCAGTAACCATCTATGACACCACCTTGCGTGACGGCACTCAGGGAACCGGCATCTCCTTCAGCACCCTCGATAAAATCCGCGTTGCGGAAAAGCTCGACGAGTTCGGTGTGCATTACATTGAGGGAGGTTGGCCCGGTTCCAATCCGAAGGATGCCGCTTTTTTCCAGGAAGCCGCGAAACGCACCTGGAAAAAAGCGAAGATCACCGCCTTTGGCATGACCCGTCGTGGTCGGGTGAAGGTGGAAGAAGATGCGCAGGTTCAGATGCTGCTGGACGCGCAGACTCCGGCAGTGACGATTGTTGGGAAGACCTGGCCTCTTCATGTGACGGAAGTTTTCCATGTGAGCCTGGAGGAAAATCTGGCCATGATAGCAGATACGGTGGCCTATCTGAAAAAGCATGGCCGCGAAGTGTTGTACGATGCCGAGCATTTCTTTGACAGCTTCCGTGAAGATCCTGAATACTCACTAAAGACCGTCAAAGCTGCCAAGGATGCCGGGGCCGATCTGGTGGTTCTTTGCGAAACCAATGGTGGTGCATTGCCTGAGTGGGTGGAGGAAGTGACACGCAAGGTCATCGCGCATCTGGGCTGTCCGGTGGGTATCCATACCCACAATGACGGTGGTGTAGGCGTGGCGAATGCACTGGCCGCTGTGCGTGCAGGGGCCAATCAGGTCCAAGGTACGATCAATGGCTATGGCGAGCGTGTGGGTAACTGCAACCTTATCACGGTGATGCCTAACTTACAATTAAAAATGGGCTATGACCTGGGCATCGATCTGACCCGTTTGCGTGAGCTGGCCTTTTTTGTGGATGAGCTTGCCAATGTGCCGCATGACATTCGTGCTCCTTACGTCGGTCTGGCGGCCTTCACGCACAAAGGCGGTCTGCATGTTCATGCCGTGCAGAAACTGGCTCGCACTTATGAGCACGTGGACCCTGCGTTGGTCGGCAATGAGCGGATCATCACCATCTCCGATATGTCCGGTCAATCGAACGTGCTGATGAAGGCGGAAGCCATGGGCGTCTCTTTGACTAAGGGTAGTACTGAAGTACAGAAGATCCTGGCTACCGTGAAAAATTTGGAGAGTGAAGGCTTCGAGTTTGAAGCGGCCGAGGCCAGCTTTGAACTGTTGATCCGCAAACAGCTCGGTCAACAGACTCAGCTCTTTGATCTCATCGAGTATCACACAACACACCGTCACCATCCAGGCACCGCCACGGAAACGACTGAGGCGACTGTGAAGATCCTGGTAAAGGGGAATGCCGAATACACCGTGGATGAAGGCGACGGTCCTGTGAACGCTTTGGATAAAGCTTTGCGCAAGGCTTTGTTGCCTCACTTCCCGGAGATCGCCAAGGTGCGCTTGGAAGACTACAAAGTCCGCATCATTGACAGCGGTAGCGGCACGGCGGCCAAGACACGCGTTTTGGTTGTTAGCTGTGATGGTGAGCGCACCTGGGGCACCGTGGGCGTCTCAACGAATGTGATCGATGCAAGCTGGCAGGCTTTGGTGGACAGCCTTGAGTATTATCTCTTCAAACGCGCTTAATGAGGGTGTTATGAAAAGGGCAGGGGCTTGCGGGCTCCTGCCCTTTTTGACTTAGAGGCTTTCTAGCGTTTCGCGGCCACGGCGCTTGGTTTCAGCGTCATCTTTTTCTTTGTTGGGCATTGCCAATCCCTTGTTGATCGATGCTTTGGCTTCAGCAGCCTTGCCCATTTGCGCATAGGTGCGGCCTAACTCGATGTGGTGAATCAGGCGGTTGGGGTTCAGGGCAATCGCCTTATTGAAATAAGTCACCGCGTCCTCATTCGAGGCCGCAGGCAGGCTGCCATAGACGAGTTGTGCGATACCCCGGGTGAGGCTGCTCATTCCCGCCAATGCCTGATGCCAACGGCCCAGGAGGTGCCAGGCGTAGTCATCTCGTGGGTTGAGCTTGGCCGCCTTCTCAGCGGAGTCTTTGATCTTTTTGGAAACCTCGATCTTCTGCTTATTACCGAGCAGGGGTGTCATCTTGCCATAAACAATCGCAATCGAAAGATGAGCATCGCTGTTGCCTGGGGATGCTTTGACAGCACGCTCGGCGTAAGCCAGGGCGGTCTTTGCGGAGCCCAATTTATCTGTCGTGGATTTCAGATCATCCATACGAAAGACATACTGCCTGGCTATTTTCACCAGGAGCGAGGCGTCGTTAGGTGCCAGTTTTTCAGCCGGCAAATAGTATTTGAGAGCCTCGGCAGGTTTGAACTGCTGATCAAAACGATCACCTTCTCGGACAAGATCAGTGACATTCGCCTGAGCATTCAATAGCCAGGCGGCAAGACATAGAATGAGAGCCTTTTTCATCGTGTTGAGTTTGTTATACGGGTTTGGTAAAGCGGTAATGCGAGACGATCCATTCTTCGCCATCGCGGTAGCCCCAGAGTTCAGCACAAGCCATGTAGAAGATGCGCCAATAAGCCCACCATTTTACGGCTTGATCCTTGCCGTAGGTATCGGCAAACAAAGGCATGATCTCCGCCTTGTTCGCGTCCATCTTGGATAGCCAAGCTTCGGAAGTTTTGCTGTAGTGCATGCCACTGACGCACCAGTGGTCTTCGATCTTGAGATGATCCTGGAAATAAAGCAGCAGATCATCCGAAGGCATCTGGCCGCCTGTGAAAAAGTATCGCGCCATCCAGTCATCCTCGCCGTTGACCTCATAATGATAAGCGTATTCATGGTGGGTGAAGATATGGACAAAGAGCTTCCCTCCCGGCTTTAACCAGGTGGAGATGCGACGCAGCAACTCCTGGTAATTCTTCATGTGCTCAAACATTTCCACCGAGACACAACGATCGAAAACCGACTCTCCGACTCCCTGAAAGTGGATCATATTGGCCGTGATGATCGTGAGGTTGGTCAGGCCTCTTTTTTTGGCCTCTGCATCTATGAATTCTTTTTGAGTGCGGGAGTTCGAGACGCTGGTGATTTTGGAGTTGGGATAATGCTCGGCCATCCAGAGAGAAAGCGAACCCCAGCCGCAGCCTAACTCCAAGACGTTTTGGCCGTCAGCCAGTTGAGCCCGTTCACAAGTCATCTTCAGCATGATGGCCTCAGATTCGTCGAAGGTGGTTGTGGGCTCCGGCCAGTAACCACTGCTGTATTTGAGGTGCTTTCCAAGGCAGAGCTGGTAAAAGCGTGTGGGCACCTCGTAGTGTTGCTCATTCGCTTCATCGGTAGCGATGGCGACAGGACTGTTTTTCAGTTCCTCGATGTGTTTGAGCAGGGCGGCCTTTTGTTCTTCGATGGTGACCTTTTTGTTCTTTCGAAGAGTGTTGGCCAAACGTTGCCTGATGCCGAAGCGAATGGCGGCATCTGGTAAGATGTCTTTGGCGAGGAGATCGTTCAGGTTGAGCATGAGGTAAGGTGACAGATTATTTTTTCGGAAACCACGGGACAAAGGCGCTCGTGGTCCTTTGATATTCGCGATACACATCACCCCGCTTCTCAACGGAAAGCTTCTCCGTGAGCGGGATGCCCGTGACGTTTAACAAAAAGTGCAACATGGAGATAGGGGCGATGATCGCCATCCATCCCCAGGGGGCAGGCAGCGCCATCAAAAACAGTCCCCACCAAAGAAGGGACTGGAAAAAGTAATTCGGATGACGGCTGTAGTGCCAGAGACCGATCTGGCAGATCGCTTTCGGATCGCGGTTCGTCTTTTTGAAATGCGCAAGCTGCGCATCTGAGATGCCTTCTCCAATCAGCGCCATAAACCAGATGCCAAGACCGACATACTCCAGAGGATGAAAGCCGCTGCTTGCTTGCTGACTAATGAGATGAACAGGCAGCATCAGCAACCAGACCAAGACTGCCTGGGCCAGGAAGAACCAAAGGAAGGCCCGGGGTGGATTCTCCTTCCATTTTTCCCTCAACACCGCATAGCGCACGTCTTCCTTTGGGTGATGACCGGCGACACGCCGCCAGAGGTAAAGACCAAGCCGGAGGCTCCAGGCCGAGACAAGGAGTGCAATCGCCAGCCGACGCGGTAACCAGCCATCACCGCTGGCCGCGAACCAAATCGCCACAGGAGTGAAGGCGAGCGACCATGTGACATCCACAAAGGAGTAGTTGTCCAACTTGACACTCAGCCGCCAGGTTAGCAGAAAAAGGATGCAAAGGATGATGGCGGCGATGAGCATAACAAAAAGTGTTGGAGAAACCGACGGTTACGAGACAGGAAGAATCTCCGCCTTGGGCCGACGAGCCATTGCTTCAATCAAAGGCTTGGTTGAAAAATACAGGATGGCCATCAGAGGCGGGGCAATCAGGCACCAGACAGCGATGCCATAAAGGGCCGTCATGCCATAATCTCGAAAGAACGGCCCTGGTTCCGAAAAGAAACGCTCCATCATGGTGGGAATGTGAATGCTCACGTGCGGTGCGTTGAAGAGCCATTCACCGGCTCGATAAAATGCCAGCAGCAGCGTCCATTGAAATGGATAGGCCAGGGTCTTGAAGGCTTGAAGAATGGGCTGGTTCAGCTTCAGCGGGACACCCACGAGAATGGTGAGCAGCGTGTTTGAGCCAATGATGGGGAAGACTCCAAGGGTTAAACCAAAAGCAATCGCTTGCGAGATTTTGGCCGGACTGATCCCTTGGGTGAGCTGCTTGAGGATTGGATCGATCACCCATCGCCGCCATGCGGATGTCTTTTTATCGCTCATGCTTTGATCCTCCTTAAAAGCACATCTTCGACTCTCCCACTCAAAGGCACTTTGAAGAGTTGGATCAAAGCATAGATGGCCATGGCGATGTTCCCCAACAGCAGGATCGCAATCAGCCAGAGTGCGCGTGCGATGAAGGAGGTTTCCTTGTAAACAACCCAGCAATAAAAAGTCAGAAAGCCCCAATAAGCATCGAAGAGCGTGGCGATCCACCAAGGGTGTGTCCATGTTTCATAAGGCAACTTCCACAGTGGCAACTGCTTGCTCGCCCAAGAGGTGACAGCAATCATCGAGATAAGTACGATGAAAAAGAAGATTCTGAGGACGAGGATCATGGGTTTCTGCGCAAGGGTTTACGATTACCAAGTGCGATGAAGACTGCCGTTGTTAGGTCGGGTATAGACTGCCTGAACGACGCTGATGTTCCGGGTGGCAAAGGCGGCTTCGCAATACTGGAGATAGAAGTTCCATTTGCGGATGAAGGTCTCGTCAAAGCCCAATGCCTTCACATCATCGAGTTTGGCGTTGAAGTTTTCAAACCAAAGCCGGAGGGTCTTAGCATAGCCTGCACCCAGGTCTTCGAGACCGTGAAGGAACATATCGCCCGTTTTGTTGATGGCTTGATTGACACGGGCCATGCTCAGCAGGAGGGAGCCAGGGAAGATGTGCTTTTGAATCCAGTCCACGCCTTTGACAAGATTTTGATAACGACAATCCGGAACCGTGATGACCTGGAAAGCCAGCAGACCATTGGGTTTTAAGACCTCATGACACTTGGCAAAGTAGCCGTCCACATAAGCCTCTCCCACGGCCTCCAGCATCTCGATGGAGGCAATCTTATCGAACTGCCCCGTCACCAAGCGATAATCCTGAAGCCGGATCTCAATCAGATGCTCCAAGCCCTCGCGCCTCACACGTTCAGTCGCGTACTTATGCTGTTCCTGTGAGATGGTCACAGCGGTGACACGGCATCCATACTCACGGGCGGCATGAGTACAGAAACCTCCCCAACCGCAGCCGATCTCCAGCACATGATCCGTGGCTTTGAGTTCCAACTTCTGACATAGCGCATCGTATTTGCTGAACTGAGCTTCCTCCAGAGGTTGGCCTTCGCGTTCGAAACGCGCTGCGGAATAAGTCATGGTTTTATCCAGCCAAAGAGAGTAAAAATCATTCCCAAGATCATAATGCTCGGCAATGTTTCGGCGGCTGGTTTTGAGGCTGTTGGGCCGCAACAAATGCAGGATGCGATTGTAGGTCTTCAGCAAATTCATCCCGGCTAGTTTGGTGGAGGATGCCTGACTTCCCTGGCTGTGGGCAATGTTTTGAATGAACCAGGAGATCACACCCGCGATGTCATCCGTATCCCAGTCGCCATGCACATAGGATTCGCCGAAACCGATGTTGCCATAGAGGGCGCAGTGTCGAAAAAATTCGAGATTGTGAATGCGCATCTCGACCGTGACCGGCGCGTCAGGATCACCCAGCCGATACTCGCGGCCCTGCGGCATAATCATCTGAAGGCCACCCACACGGAACTGGCGCAGGGTGCCCATCACGAGGCGTTCATAAAGGCCAACGCGCATATGGGTCGTGGCAGAGACAAGATCATCTTCAAGGGTGAGCGTGGTGGAGTTCATGGCTTGACGGGAGAGATGGAGCGATGGGGGCGATACACGCCGATTTGGAGTTCGGGTTTGTCTGCTTTTCGATAAACGCGCAGGCCCTTCATCCAGAGGCGCAGGGCATGCCAGTGAATAAGAAAAATCACGCGTAGGGTCAACAGAGGATACTTGAAAGTGCAGAGCAGGAGCGCCCCATCCGTTAACTCGCGGCGCTTGCCGATTAGGCTGGTCAAGATGACACGCTCATCGCCATGCCGATCATCCACATGGATCTCAAGATTGTCTTGGGGGAGCCGCAGTTTGAAGTCAAAGTTCAGTTCGAGATTGAAGAACGGAGAGACATAAAAGTGCTTCGGCGTGATCAGACGAAACCGATCCCCCTCCTGGGCGGTCAGGACATAGGGCTTTTGTTCGTGAAAGGTATTCGTCACCTCAGCGACAGCACAGACAGGTTGCTCATCAGCATCAAAACAATAATAAAAACAAACGGGATTGAAGATGTAACCCAGGACGCGTGGGAAAGTCAGCAGGCGCACTTTATGGATCGCAGATGTATCCACACCGGCCTCCTGGATCACTTGCAAGACATTGCTTTTAGTATCAGCGGCGCTTTTGAGGATGTGATCCGCATCGAAGAATGAGAAGAGAGACCGGCGATTTCTTTTAAACAGAGTCAGTCTTTCCGAAAGGGTGTCCAGTTCATCCAAGTCTAACCAAAGGTAAAACAGACGGTAACTGAAACGATGCACCTTGGGGCTCAGCCGATGGTGCATGACTTCGCATTCGTAGATGGCGGATTTTGAGTTCACCAGGGTTCCTCCCCGAGGAGATCACGACAAAGGTTCACAGCCGACATGAAGCCGTCTTCATGGAAGCCGTAACGGAACCACGCACCGCAGTAGTAGGTGGTCTGGTCGCGTGAGAGACGATTCAATTCGGGGAGCCTTTTCTGAGCCGCCGTGGCTTTGACGTCAAACAGGGGATGCTCATAGGAAATGCGCCGGATGACCTTGGCGGGATCAATGGCCTCGGCTCCGTTGATGCTGACAAAATAATCGGTCTTTTCGGAGACCCCTTGCAGCAAGTTCATCCAGTAATGGGTACTCGGCTGGATTTGGCCTTTTTGATCGAACTCGATGTAGTAGTTCCAGGCGGCCCAGCACTTGCGCGTCTTGGGCATGAAGCGGTTGTCCGTGTGCAGTGTCGCCAGATTGGACTGGTATTTAAACTGCGGCAGCAGCTCTTCCTCCAATGCTGTTGGATCTGCGAGCATCCTCAGGGAGGTGGGGGCGTGTGTGGCCAGGATGACTTTATCAAAGGTCTCCGGGGCGTGGCCTTCGGCATAAATGATCACCTTGCCGTCTTTGCGCTCGATCCGTTGGACCGGGGTGTTGAGTCGAATCCGGTCGCGAAAGGGCGGGATGAGCTTGCGCACATACTGCCGTGATCCATCTACCACCGTCCACCAGGGATGCCTTGTCTTCATGCCGAGGAACCCATGGTTAAACCAAAAGTGCATCAACGTCCGTGCCGGAAACTGCAGCATCAGTTCCGGTGGCGTGGACCAGACGGCACTGCCCATGGGGATGATGTAAAGGTCCAGGAAATCCTGACCGTAACCCCGCGCCTTCGCATATTCCCCTAGGGTCATGTGCTCAAACCGCGGGTCGTTCATAGCCTCCACGGTTTCTTCGTTGAAGCGTTGAATCTTCAGCAGAAAGTTCCAAAAACGTGGGCTCAGCAGGTTGCTGCGTTGGCCAAAGATCGTGTCCAGATTTTTACCATTGTATTCATATCCGGTCGGCAGATGACGCAGACTGAAGGACATGTCCGTCCGTTTCGTTTCGACACCCAGTTCTTTAAATAGTCGGCAAAGCAGCGGGTAGGTCTGATGATTGAAGACCATGAACCCCGTATCGATCGGCAGCTCCTGCCCATCCTCCGTCACGGTCACTGTGTTCGTATGACCGCCGATGTAGTCGGCAGCCTCGAACAGCGTTAGATCGTAGCGTTTATGAAGAAAATGCGCGCAGCCCAGCCCGGAGATACCGGTTCCGATGATCGCTAGACGAGGGAGTGACATGCCGTGTTGAAGTTTTGTCTAAGTTCCTCAGTTCTTCGATTGGCGAGGCGAGGCGGATTCATCTGGTTTTTGCAATCCGCATTTTAGGCCTCATCCATGAGAAGAACTTGCCCATCCCGAGTTGATCTGGCATTTTCATGGCATGACCGAGACGGCGGTTCATCATTCATTGTCAGATTCTTTACCCAAAGAAAACGAGCTGTGCCCTGATATTGCAAGTGAAGCGGGGATTGACCTGTCTTTGATTCGTGAAAATTTAAAGCTGACTCCCTGGGAACGTATCCTGGCCAATGACGATACCGTCAGTTTTTGTGATATGGGCAGAGAGGCATTGAAAGCACATCATGCAGCAGCTTAGTCAGTTACTTTCCCGGCTGATCAAAGCAGAGGTTGAATTTGTCTTGGTCGGCGGCCTCGCGGCATCCATTCATGGATCATCTTTGACGACGCGTGATGTCGATATCTGCTGCCGTTTCGATGAAGTCAATTTGATGAAAATCCAGGAGTCTTTAGCGGATTTGCATCCGGTGCATCGAATGCGTCCTGATTTATCATTAAACCTCACACGAGAACAATGTAAGGGTCTGAAAAATCTCTACATCAAGACCGACCTTGGGGTTATTGACTGCCTGGGCAGCGTTCTCGGTGTGGGGGACTATGATGAAGTGTCGAAACACAGCATGGCGCTCACACTTCCCATTGGAACGATCCACATCTTGGATATTGACACTCTGATCAAGGCCAAGGAGGCGATGGGGCGTCCACATGATCTAATCACGGTCCAGCATTTGAAAGCCGTCAAAGCTGTTGGCGGTGCCACAGAATAATAGGATTCCATCTGAGAGTCGATCCACCCCCAAGCTACTTCATTCCCTTCGACACTCCCTTTCTGGTGAAAACAAGGCTGTAACTTATAGTTCGGGAATTGCCGACCTTGTTCGTAGATGTGCGTTACTCATGCATGAGAAGTAAGCTGGATGTATCCAGGAGAACTGGCTGAAACAGCACCAAAAAGCTCTCGTTCATGACGCAGGTAATGCAAATGACTGTCTGATACAAGTTCCCCAGCCGCCACTGCCTTCTCAACTCTGAGCTTCATCAAGTCGTAGGTAAAGCGATCCAGATAGATGCGATTCTCGCAACAGTGGTTCCAAAGACGCCAAACATCGAACCCATAGCCCTCTCCACGGTCTCCCCAATCAAAGTCGATGACGAGAGATGGAAATCTAATCTCGACTCCGTGGCCGTGAGTCCTGATGAACAGTCCATGTGCCTTCCCAAGTTCATGCAGCGTCAATTGCTGAGGACTCTCGCCAAAGTGTGCCCATCGTGCCCAATCTATGTTGGTGGCTGGCAGGGGAACGCCGAGACGATCCCTCAACGTGACAACTGCTAAATCCTGAGCGGATCGAAACTCCCGGATAATTGTTGCAAGGTCTTCGTGCATTGGGGGTGCGTTAGTTCGAGCGAACAGTTGCTTATTCTGCACACTCATGCAAAAGGATGAACCTATTTGTCACGAGCGTGAAGGCTTTGGCAAGTCGAAGGCAGCAGCCGTTTAAATGCGGGTCGGTTTGTCTGGCAGGCCTCAGACCTCCTGGAGGGAGGGGAGAGATTAGCCGGGGGTGAGGTGAGCGAAGCGAACAGAACCCCCGGACAGGCAGAGACCCGCATCTTATCCAAAGTCGCGCGCCGGAGGTGCGCGAGAAATGTCCGCTCCAGGATTGGGCTATGGGTTTGGCGGGGCGCATCAAGGTGGACGCGGCTTCTCGCGCTGCTCCAGAGCGCGGCGCGGTTTGTTCATCGGGGTGTCGTATTCCCCGGGTTGCACTCGCTCCGCTCGTTTCACCCGGGGCTAATTTCTTGCCTCCCTCCAGGAGGCCATGACTCAGAATGGGAGGTGAATCTGACTGTCTCTGACTATGCGCACTCCCAATAACAAGTTCGCTTTTAACGATCCTTGGGACAAGTCGGTGATTCCTCAATGACGGATGGCAAATCCGTTCAAACCGACCGACGATCTGGCATTCCTAACCAGAAAAAGGTGACTCCCTGACAGGCAAAAGGAACTCCGAAATGGCATTCTGGAGTGGCGGAATGAAAAAAGGAAGTCACGGAAGGTGAGGGCGGAAGTCCTGAAGATGGATCGGGAGATGGCGAATCAAAAAGGGAAGAGCAGGGCCCCCAAAGGGAGGGTGGGGGATGGGTTTCTGAAATTTTTTTGAGGGGACCGAGAGAGGCAATAAGGGACTGAAAATCAATCGGTTAGGCCGGATCGGAGGTAGGAGTGGTTCGTGGTGCTGGTATTTTATTATTTGATAATATTTATGGTTATTAATAAATTAGTCATCATTCAAGAGGTCGCGTCGCCTGAGGGGCGCGGAGGGTCTTGATGCTAACACTGCCTGTTCTTTCCGATGAAAACGCATCCTTCTGCCGCCCAGATCGTGAGCCCGACCCCGGGGCTGGTTTTGACTCCAGAGTCCACGGGTTTTTCTGATGTTGCAAATGCCCCGAAGGCCAGGGCCACTGCGACGCCTTTGCCGGTCGCGGATGGGGGTGTGATCAAGATGGGGCTGGATGGGATGACGGATGCGGAGTTGCAACTGTTTGCCCGGACGCAGAATCAGAAGATCGCCGACAATCCTGAGTTCTCCGAGCCTGCGCCCACGGTGGCGGACATGGCCGATGACATCGATGAGTTCAGTGAACTGAAGCTGCAACTGGAGGCGGCAAAGCTGCTGGTGAAGCAATTGACCCAGGCGAAGAATCAGTCGCGCAATAAGCTGGAGAATCGTCTGCGGATGCGGGCGGCCTATGTGCAACTGGCCAGCAATGGCAATACGGACCGGATCTTGAGCGCAGGGTTCGACGTGCGGGATCGGGCACGTCCGGTGGGTGAGCTGCCGGCACCGGAGCTGTTGCAGGTGGAGCTGAGCGATGCGATCGGACAGATGGAGCTGACCTGGCGGCCGGTGGAGGATGCGCGGACCTACCTGGTGCAGCAGGCGACGGTGGTGGACGGACAGCGCAGTGACTGGACGCTGATCAAGGTGAGCGGGAAATCCCGTCTCACGCTCAGCGGCATGACGGTGGGCAGGCCCTACCTCTTCCGAGTGGCGGCTGGGGGAGGGCGCACGGGGCGCAGTGATTGGTCTGCGGAGGTGATGCGGTATGCGGCGTGAGGTGGAGTCGAGCGGGGAGTTTTGGACCACGGATCATCGGATGGTTCGGACAACAGAGATGGGTGCTTTTGCTTTGATGGGTGGGTTTGAATCTGTCTAAATCCGATCCATCCGACTCATCCGTGGTTATAAAATTCGGGCTTCCGAGAGAATCGGATACTCGTGAGGACAGCCACGATTTAAGCCGGGGAGTTTTGGACCACGGATAATCGGATAAGTCGGATAATAGGGATGGGAGGTGTTTGCTTGGATTGGCGGGTTTGAATCTGTCTGAATCCGACCTATCCGATTATCCGTGGGTTTGAATTCAGGATTCTGGGTGGCCTAACGTTTAATAGGGTGAAATAATGCTTTTCATTCGAGGTCGTTTGGGAAAGGGCACCATCACCCTCACCTATCCTCTCCCTGAGGGAGAGGGACGGTCGCTTGGTCTGCGATATTGAAGGGCGAAAAGACGTGCTCCCTCTCCTCCGGGAGGAGAGGGCTGGGGTGAGGAGTGGGTGGCGATTTGCAAACCGAATTCGACTCTCCATTCTATCATTTGGCATTAGATCACTGAGCATCCCCATCCCAAAAATACCGGAACGAGTGATGGAACGGCTAAATGTGAAGCTGCGGCGGACGTTGGTCTGTTTAGATTTCCATTTACCATGACGGCCCGCCTTTTTTCCCTCTTCCTTTCGGTCACGATTACAGGTGCGGCAGCGGCTGATGGCATCAAGTCGAAGACGACTCATGCTGAGGCTTATGGTCCGACGAACAATGCGGTGATGGTGGACCCGGCGAAGGATCTGCCGAGGTATCCGGCGGTGGAGCCGAAGGATGCGGTGGCGACTTGGCAGGTGAAGAAGGGGTTTAAACTGGAACTGGCGGCGAATGAACCCCAGGTGCGTGATCCCATCGCGGTTTGTTTTGATGAACGTGGGCGGATGTTTGTGTGCGAGATGATCGATTACTCGGAGATGCGCGATGTGGTTCCGCATTTGGGCCGTGTTTCCATGCTGCAGGACAAGGACGGGGACGGCTTCTTTGAATCGAGTCAGGTCTTTGCAGACAACCTGCCCTGGCCCACCGGTTTGATCTGGGCGAATGGCGGTCTCTATGTCGGGGCGACGCCGGACATCTGGCGCTTTGAGGACAAGGACGATGACGGCAAGGCGGAGGTGCGTGAGAAGATCTACACGGGCTTTGGCACCGGGTTAAAAATCCTGAATGTGCAGGGGCTGATGAACAGCTTTCAATGGGGGCAGGACAATCGTGTGCATGTGCTGGCCGGTGGTGGCAATCGCGGCAAGGTGAAGTGCCTGAAGCATCCCGAAATGCCTGAGCAGGAATTGGGCGGCAAGGACTTTTGGTTTGATCCGCTGACGCATGAGTTCGGCCTGGAGGGCGGCGGTGCGCAGTATGGCATGAGCTTTGACAACTATGGGCGGAAGTTCGGCTGCTCGAACTCCGACCATCTGCAATACTGGGTCTATGACGACAAGTATGCGGCGCGCAATCCCCACTACTCCATGCCTCCGGCGCGCAAAAGCATCGCGGTGGATGGCGGGGCGGCGGAGGTATTTCGTCTGAGCCCCGATGAGCCCTGGCGCATCATCCGCACTCGTTGGCGCATCGCCGGGGTGGTAAAGGGCAGTGTCGAAGGCGGGGGGCGTGTGAGTGGTTACTTCACCGGTGCCACAGGCACGACGATCTATCGCGGGGACGCCTATGGACCTGAGTTTGTGAACAACAGCTTCACGGGAGACGCGGGCGGTCAGTTGATTCACCGCAAGATGATTCGTTATGCCGAGAATGGCATTGAGCTGATCGGCGAACGTCCTGAAGACGAACGCGGTTATGAATTCGCGGCCAGCAATGATACCTGGGTGCGTGTTGTCAACTTTGCCAATGCCCCAGATGGGCACCTGTATGTTTGTGACATGTATCGCGAAGTGATCGAGCATCCCTGGAGCGTGCCGGATGAGATCAAGAAGCATCTGGATCTGAACAGCGGGAATGACCGGGGACGGATCTGGAGGATCGCTCCGCAGACTCCTTCTTCAGCCCCTCGTGGGACAAGAGTGAACCTCAGTAAAGCAGACGTCCCTGAATTGGTTAAAACCTTGGGCCATCCCAATGGCTGGCATCGGGATGCCGCATCCCGGCTTTTGTATGAACGGCAGGATCAGGCTGCGGTGCCGCTGTTGTTGGCGGATTTATCTTTGAAAGGGGAGTCGCTTGCCAAGATCCATGCGCTGAATGTGCTCGCGGGATTGAAGGCTTTGAGTGAAGCGGCCCTTCAAGTGGCTTTGGCTGATGCCGATCCCTTTGTGAAAGAGCGGGCCTGTGAACTTGCGGAATCATTCATCCCTCAGGTGCCTGAGTCTGCGAATCAACTGGTGCCTGCGATCCTTCATCTCGCCGAAAATGAAACGGTCCCGCGTGTTCGTTATCAGGCCCTTTTGAGCCTGGGGCATTTGTTTGAGCCTGACTCGGGTCAAGATTCGACAGCTATCATTCGTCTGTTTGCCAAAGTCTTGCAGGAGACCAACAGCGCCGAGAAACAAGGACTGCAACCGGCGGTCTTGAGTGCCGATGCGGATCTGGTGAAGGCGGTTCTGAGGGCTCGTATTGAAAAATCGGTGGATGATGGAGAGGATCTCGTTGCCCTGTTTCAGATTGCGGCGGCAAGCGGTGACTCTTCAGACCGACAAGCTATTCTAACCAAGCTGACCGAAGCTCAATCGGCCACGCAGGCGAGGCTGCTGAAGGCCTTTGCGACCGGGTTACGCCGGGCGGGAACCTCCATCACGAAAGTGGATGCCGAAGGTCAGCTAGCCCCTGTCTTCACCAAGGCTGCTACGACGAGTAACGATCCCGCCGGATCAGAGCAAGAGCGGCTGGCTGCTATTGAATTGCTGGCTTTGGCCAAGGCTGAATTGGCGCAGTCACCCTTGCAGGCTTGTTTAAAAATGGACCAGCCTGAAGCGATCCAAACCGCAGCGGTGAGATCTTTGACTGAGTTAGGCGGTAAGCGATGGGCGGATGTGTTGATGGCTTCTTGGGCTGGTTTGAAAGCGAAGGCAAGAGAGGCGGCCTTGACTGCTTTATTGGCGCGAGAGGAGAGCACGCTGGCCTTGCTCAAGGCCATGGCTGAAGCGACTGCGGTTTTGAAACCAGCCGATCTCACCGCCTCTCAGGTGCAGGCTTTGGCCAAGCATAAAAATATCAAAGTCAGCGATCTGGCCAAGACGGTTTTGGCTTCGGTCATCCCGCCATCGCGTGAGGAGGTGGTGAAGAAATTCCAGCCTGCCTTGGCGATGAAAGGCGATGCTGTCGCAGGTGAGCAGGTGTTTCTTTCCCGCTGCCTGGCCTGCCATGTGGCGAACGGGCAGGGGATCGAAGTGGGGCCGAACATGACCACGGTGAAGACTAGGGGACGTGATGGCTTGCTCACGGCAATCTTGGAGCCGCATAAGGAGGTGGCCTCGCAATACATCGCCTACACGGTGAATACCAAGGACGGGCAGACGCTGGCGGGCTTCATTGCCAAGGATGATGCCAGCAGCATGACCCTGAAGATGATGGGCGGTGCCGAAGTGACGGTGCAGCGTTCCAACATCCTGGGCAGCAGTTCCAATGGCCAGAGCCTCATGCCTGAGGGCTTGGAGCAAGGGATGACGGTGGAGGACATGGCGGATTTGCTCAGCTTCATCGAGACGGTGAAGTGAGAATTTGATCTCGCATCGCCCCCCGCCATCATAGGGCATGAATTTGCCCATCCGACCGCGCCGCAACCGCCAGTCACCCGCTATCCGCGAGATGGTGCGTGAGACGGTGCTTACACCTGGAAACCTGATCTACCCCTTGTTTCTCCAGGAGGGCGATGAAAATACGCCCATCAGTGCCATGCCCGGCTGTCAGCGTTGGTGCATCGCCGACCTGGTGAAGGAGGCGGGTGAAGCTCATGCGTTGGGAATTCCCGGTGTGGTTCTTTTCCCACGCATCCCGGATGAACTGAAGACGCCCGGCGCGGAGGAGTGCTACAACGACGAAGGCCTGGTGCCACGTGCCATCCGCGCGCTGAAGGCAGCCCACCCGACGCTGATGGTGATCACGGACATCGCCCTGGACCCCTACAACAGCGATGGCCATGATGGTCTGGTTTCCGCCGATGGCCGCATCCTCAACGATGAAACGGTGGAGGTTCTTTGTCAGCAAGCCCTGTGTCATGCACGTGCCGGGGCGGATATCGTCGCGCCAAGTGACATGATGGACGGACGAGTCGAGGCCCTGCGAGAGGCCCTGGATGACGAGGACTTCACCCTGGTCTCGATCATGAGTTACACGGCCAAGTATGCTAGTGCCTACTATGGTCCCTTTCGCGGTGCGTTGGACTCGGCCCCGAAGGCAGGTGACAAGAAGACTTATCAAATGGACCCGGCCAACACCCTCGAAGCATTGCGTGAAGCAGCGCTGGATGAAGCCGAAGGGGCCGACATCCTGATGGTGAAACCTGCCGGGCCTTACCTGGATATCATCGCCCGACTGCGGGATGCAACCTCACTGCCCATCGCGGCTTATCAGGTCAGCGGTGAATATCTCATGATCAAAGCTGGGGCCGCTGCCGGTTGGCTGGACGAGGACAAAGTCGTCATGGAATCCCTGCTCGGCATCCGCCGTGCCGGAGCGAACATCATCCTAACCTACTTTGCCAAAAAGGTCGCCGCTGTTCTCTAATCATGTCCACCTCTGCCCGACTCATCCAGGCCGCCCGCGATCTCAGCGAGGGGCTGCGCTCCCTGACCTTTGCCCCTCCGACGGCCTATGTTTATTGCCCACTGGACTACGCGAGGGAGCCACACGAGCTCTATCTCAGCCGTTATGGTGAAGGTAAAAAGCGTGTCGTTTTCGTGGGCATGAATCCGGGGCCTTTTGGCATGACCCAGACGGGAGTGCCTTTTGGCGAGATCGCCGCAGTTCGTGACTGGATGAAGATTGAGACCCCTGTCGGGCATCCTGAGAAAGAGCATCCCAAGCGCCGTGTGACCGGTTTCGCCTGCAAGAACTCCGAGGTCAGCGGCCGCCGTTTGTGGGGCCTGTTCGCCCAGCGTTTTGGCGCGGCTGAGAACTTCTTCAAGGAACACTTTGTCGCCAACTACTGCCCCCTGGTGTTCATGGAGGAAGGCGGTCGCAATCGCACTCCGGACAAGCTTCCAGCCCATGAAACCGAGGCCATGGAGAAGCTCTGTGACACCCATCTGCGCGAGGTGATCTCGACTCTCAAACCCGAGTGGGTCATTGGAGTCGGGGCCTTTGCGGAAGCTCGGGCTCAACGGGCCAAAGACAGTCTGGCGGGTACGTTTAAAGTGGGGAGAGTTCTGCATCCGAGTCCGGCGAGTCCTCTGGCCAATCGCGACTGGCCGGGGGAAGCTACAAAGCAATTGATCAAGCAGGGTGTGTGGGATTCAACTGACAAAGGTTGAATCGATGCCTCAACCAATCATCTGGGTTGGCAGGTTGCTTGAAATGACTTCAAGGTCATTCAGGAGTATCTTCTTCACTTTGCCCGCCTGATTAGCCTGGATGAATTCACCACTATCCACATCCATACAGGTGAGCCAGCCTTCCCCATAGGCCCAGGTATCCAGGCAGATGGCACGAGGGCGAATGGCGGGCAGACCGTTCTTTTGTGCCGTGTGACCGCAGATCAATGTCTTACCGGAAACATGAGGGTAACTGTCGTCAAACCGCGTCCAAAAAAGCCAGTCATCACTTTGTTCACTCAAAGGAAACACATAGTTGGCATTGGCATGAACGAACAAATGCTTCTCCGTTTCCCAGTAACGTAAACAACGCTGGCCAAGGAAGTCCAAATGAGCCGCCGGAACATGGCTCCAGGCGAGAGTCGAGCCATCGGGCACATACGAAAGCATGGTCTCCCGCCCTCCCACACGCAACCAGGCATCCGTATCTACCTGTCCCGCGACTGCATCCAAAAACAAGATTTCATGGTTACCGGTCAGGGGCTTGAGCTGAGTGCTTTTTTCGAGACTCAATAAGGTCTCAATCACACCCTGGGTATCCGGGCCGCGATCCACATAGTCCCCGAGGGTGATCAGTACGTCATCGCTCCCAGGTTGCACCACGTCGAGCAGTGTTCGGAGAGCGATGGAGCAGCCGTGGATGTCTCCGATAGCCAGGGTTCGCATCATGTTACCTTTGCGCGTTCAGGCTCAGGCGTAAACCTTATTTTGTGGGAAGACGCGACTTCGGTAACATCGGCTGGTTATCGTGCATTTTGGCGAATTCTTCCGGCATGAGCAATTCGGTATCAGCACCGAAGCTGATCGGTCCGAGAAAATGCATTTCCGTCAGTTCGGCAGATTCCGCCAGCCAAGCATAAGACTTGTGGTAGAGCTGCAAGAAGCGGTCCACGAAAGGCGCGATCACTTCGGAAGCATCCGCCGCCATTTTGGCAGACAAAACTTTTGTATCCACCGCAGCACCGGGATTCATGGAGATGTTGACGGGTTCAGGTAACTTGCCCTGAAGCAAATAATCATTCAGCGGAATGGATCGTTTGTTAGGGGCAAAGGGATACATGGCACCATCCATGGTGGACAATATTTGCCGCAGAAGATTGGTCATTTTGGGGACTACGGATTGCAGGGCGGTGAAGACACTGGTGGTTTCTTCCTGACTGGTGTAGCGCGCACCGAGGGTCTGAAAGGCAAAGAAGGTGGTCAGCAATTCACGGAAACTCGGCAAAGCACCGGCCATCGCCTCATAGATGGACACCCATGCCGGCAGATCTTGTCGGCGCTCTTTCAGCCGGTCATCGAGCTGTTCCTTGTCCACCCACCAGAGCAGGCCCAAGGCGGCGGCGAAACGACTTTCCAGTTTCACTTCATAGGCAGCCAGTGCGGTTTCCATGTGCTCCATCAACATGCGTTGACGCGCCGCCTCCCCCCTCAGGGACTGCGGGGTGGTGTCATCGGTGCCAAACTGAATGCGCGAGATGGTAAAACCCGCCAGACTCAAAACTGCTGCGGCCTCCAGGTCTCGCCTTCTTTGCCAGGCGAGATTCCATTCCTGGAGGGCCAGCTTCAATCGGCTCCCCCATTCACGGATTTCCTCACGCACTCGAAGGATCTCATCCTGCAGTTGCAACTGACCGGGGGAGACCTGATGCGTGGCACCCAGCCCGCACATGGCGCGTTCGGGATGGGCGAGTCCGCCAAAGTAACGACGAATGATGACCAGGGACTCATCTTCACGCCGGTTTTGGTGAATCACTTCTTCGTCGGCCACAAGACGGATTTCATGCAGGCCGATTCCCAATTCGTGCTGATAGTAAAAGCACGTGACCTGCCGAGAGAGGTCCACAAAACCACGGATCAAAGAGGCCGCAGGGGCACCTTCAGGGAACTCTTCGACGAGACTGGCAGCCGGGGTTTTGGCGGCCTGGGTGGGCACAGGTGGCGCTTTTTGTCTGGAGGCCCGCGTGACGTGTCGGGCCAGCAGCAGCGCCAGATTATCCGGCAAACGATGTTGCCCCAGACCGCGTTGGATCTCCGTCCGCGAGGCATCCCAGGCACCTTGGAGCAATTGCATCGTTTCATGCAAACTTTTCCAAGACTGTTTGCCGATCACATTCATCGCAGCCCTATCCGCACCGGAGGCCAGTCGCACCAGCGCGGCGACGCTAATCAGACGTGAGGCGATGACAAAAAGTCCAAACGGCACCTTGGCCACACCCATCCACAGCCAGGTGGAAATGCGGATCAGCCGTTGAGTCGGCGTCTCCTTCTCCCGCTTCACGCGCAGTTCCAGCTCCCATGGGTCACGCTCATGCAGGGCACGGTAAAACCAAGTATTCAGCTCCCTCACGAGGTGGGAAAAGGTGGTGCCCAGACCTCCGGCATTCATGGCCAGCTCCCTAACCAAAAGTGCTGTGAATTCACGGGCGTTGACGACGGAGACAATCGGCAGACCGATGTGCAGGATCAATTCCCCGCCTGCCACCCCCAACACACCATCCCGAACGGAGGAACGTATCCCAATGGTGGTATCCAGCCAGATTTCCTCCGGCGGATCGAGGCGCAGATGCCAGCAAATCTCATCCACCAATTCAAACAAGCGCGGCTGACTGGACGGGGTAATCTGCAGCGCCACATGGATCGATCTTGAGCGCGGCATCAAGGGCCGCAGCATGAAGATCCAGGTCACCCCCCCGGCGGCGACGTATAAAATGGGCAGGGCATCCCGCCAATGCCAGCTTTCCGCCAGAGCCAAAGACGTGACCCATTCAAACCCCAGCCAGCCGACGAAAAACCCCAGCACAATCACCATCAAAATGTAGGCGAACGGCAGCATCAAGGTCAGACTGCTGGTCGTCAGCAAAAGCAAAAAATGAAAAGGCCCACGCCAGGGAGTCAGGCGCACACGCTTCTTGGGCTTTGAGGCGGATGAATCGGGCATTAAGGGGAGCTTGAAAGTGCAATAATATCTTAAAATTATGGAAATTAAAGCTTCGTCATGTGAAAAAAAGGCGCACGGGGCGCTTTTCACCGCTGTTGATTGATCCCTCCTGTTTCCTCCTTTACGGATCACCTTTCCCTGTCTCCTTTGATGAACAAATCCGTCGTCCTCTCCTGCATACAGAAAGTCCTGGCTGATGAACTGGAGGCCATCACCAAGGGCGCAAAGGCCTCTTTTGCTGCGGCGACAGACCCCGACAGCCGGGCGGAAAACAAGTATGACACCCGCACCTTGGAGGCGTCCTACGTCGCCCGTGGTCAGGCACAGCGTGTCGCGGAGTTGCAAGCAGCGGTGCATCAGTTTCAGGGTTTGGCTCAGGATTTGCCCCAAGGTCCCACCGTTCGGCTGGGCTCCTTGGTCACCTTGGACGGTCAGCATCTCCATTTCATCGGCCCTGGGGCCGGAGGAACGGAGGTCAGGGTGGATGGACGGGAACTCCTCGTGATCACCCCCGCCTCCCCCCTGGGGCAAAAGCTCATGGGAAAAAAAGCCGGTGACCAGGTCGAAGTCCGCCCCGGCCTCACCTTCCAGATTTCCGCCGTCCTTTGAGGGCAGGGACCCGCAGCCCCGTGTCCGACCGAAATCCCCCCTCTCTTTGATCCCCTGTGGCCTCGGACAAATCGCAAGCATAGCGCGCACCCCTACCAAGGAATCACTAAGTCCATCCTGGATTAAATGAGCCTTTTGATGCCTTTTGTAGAGCCTTCGCATTTTCGGCCCCTTTTTGGCTTCAAAAGCGTCATAAACCGTTTTCGCTAAAGGGATTGCACCCGTTTCCCGATGGCTCATCAATGGCTCAAAACGGCTCATGTGCCTATCGAGCGCCGACGATTCGTCGGCTTTGAAATCAGGGAATGCCGACGACTCGTCGGCGCTCCATAGACATCCCGGCGCAGCCACGCTCTGTAGCCGCCGTTGCCAAACGGTGGTCCTCCCGTCCGCGATATTCCCTCTCGTCCACGCTCTTGCGAGCACGGCTACACCCTCCTCAAGGAGCGGGGGTGGCCCACCCCCAGCCTGCTCCCCCTTCGGCTCATCCCTCCCCATCTCCCCGTTGGAAACCTCCTCCGCCGCTGCCGCTTCCTCCGCCGCCTGCCGTGCCCGCATCATCTCCACCCAAGCCGCCAAATTCCGCCGATACCCCAAAGAACGATGTTTCGTGTTCATCCCCCGACCGGGTGGATTTCATCAGGGAAATGCAAGAGGAATATTGGCGTTCTAACTAGCTGACCGAAATCGAACTCATTCGACCAAGCCCGTTGGGCTTGCTCATAAGTTTGAGCCGGTATGGATGAGAGTCTGGGGCCGCCAGGGAATGACCGGAGCCTCTCGTCGGGGGAGTCGTCGTCTGATCCTTGAGGGCTCAAAACCAAGACAGCAGCGGTTCAAAGCCAGATCGCAGCGCATGCGTGACATGGCATGTCTTTGGCAAGTCCCGTCCGCCACGTGGTAGTCGAAAGTGAAGTGGATATGAGAACACCGTTCAAAACACTTTTTCAACGCCTCCTCATCATTAAACCCCGAGCTAGACGTATGTGATTGAAAATCAATGCGATAGTCGAAGTGTTAAAACGTTAATTTTTTATTCGTAGGAACTGAAATGGGCCTGTCTCGAACCTCTTCTCAAAGAATCAGACTCCCCGACAACCCACAAAACCTGCTGATCCCGACTCGGATTTGGAAATTTCCCGTGAAGGAATGACAATCCTCCATGGGAAAATGGGAATTCCTCGTGGGAAAACGACAATACCCCATGGGGAAATGGGAATCTCCCATGGGGAAATGGGAATCTCCCATGGGAAAACGCCAATCTCCCATGGAGAAACGGGAATCCCCCGAGGGGGAACGACAATCCCCTGTGAAGAAATGGGAATCCATCGTCGCGAAGTATAGGCCTGCCGCCGAGAATGGCCTCAAGAGTGATGAGAATCAGAATCTACTGCGGGCCTGCTCTCAGTCAGCCGCAAAAGCTTGCTCACCTTCGCTCCGGTAAGCCGCTGCTCCAGGAGCGGTTCTCCATTTGGAATCGTCATCCATGGTTTTTAGCCGCGTATTTGAGCAAAAACCAACATTGTTGTTACTTTACACTCAAATGAGGCGCTAAGGCAACAAATCTGTCGGAGATAAAGCGGATGACAAAACAACGTTTTTGTGAATGATCTATATTGTTCGGCAATTTAAACCAAAGCATGCACACCAATATGATTACCAAACTTCTCTTACCGTTGATTGCGCTTTCGAGTATCGGTGAAATCTCCGCCCAAGACGCAGCTCATGAGCTTCTTCGAAAAGCGTATCCAGACAGCATTGTCGCCGCAGACACTTCAAAAGTCGCATTTAAAAACGGAAAGCAATACGTGATTGTTGGAAGTTCCAAAGATGAAAAGGCTCTGTTGGCTATTCTTGCTGACCCGAGATCAGACCCGAAAGCGTTTTGTATTAGCGACATGTTCGTGATGAAGTATCCAGAGCCCAAGACTCCGATACCGACCGAGTCCAGCCCACCGCCGCCAGGATTCGATCCGGGTCGAGTCCGCTCTACTGCGTTCTTCGATACCATGTATGGCTCCACAAAGGAGGAGGTGGAGCGCCACCTAGTTTCCCTTCCTTGGGTGACAACATTTAAGCTTGAAGGCGAAGTTGTATCCAAAATTCGAATAACAAAGATAAATGGAGTGGATAAGAAGCTCGCCATAGTAAGGAATCTGCTGCTTGCGCTTCCCCCAGTACGGAAAAAAGAGCTGCGAGGCATCGTATTTGATGTGAAAGGATATTCTGGCTATAGACAAAAGAAAATTAGAGGTGCTAGTTTCCCTTCAGCTCATTCTTGGGGTATAGCGGTCGATATAAATTGGGATACATCTTACTACCATCGAGACTCAAAGAAGAAATATGCCAACAACGTTCCTCAAGATGTTGTCAACATATTTGAATCTCAAGGATTCATCTGGGGCGGACGATGGTCACATTTCGATTCGATGCACTTCGAGTATCGGCCTGAGCTGATCCTACGGAACACCCCGCCGAACCCAAGAGCCGAACAAGACGGTGGTGGACAACCGGCTACCCGCACCGAGTCCAAATGACCCTCCTGAATGCAATCCTTCACCCTGTTGCGGAGCGGCGCTTCCGGTAGACGGTGCCAGACCTCGACGTTCGGTCTGAAAATTAGTTCTCAGACAACAAAACGAAATATGATAACAAGACGTGACATTCTCAGAACCGCCGCCTTGGCTTCACCATTCTATGCGGCTAATTCAGTCTTCGCAGACAGCTCCAAGATCCAGCTGCTTTCCCCTGTAACTGATTGCGCATGGACATGTCAGGATGACGCTGCCATTCTTAAAGAACATGGAGTCCACGCAGTCTTTCGTTACATTGCTGAACTGCCGCAACCAGAGACTGGGCTTCTCTCGAAGCAGCTTACAAATGCGGAAGTCACGGCCTTAACGAACCATGGGATTTCGATTGGAACAGTGTATCAGTATTACTCCAATCAAAAGGATTACGATGCATACCACCGTAAGAACAGTTCGACGAAGAGTCGAGATGGTGGAAGACGATTCTGTAGAGTAAATGGAGAGCGGGATGCCCGAGCGGCAGTTAAGGAGGCGAAAGAACTGAGGCAACCACAAAAGAGCCAGATTTATTTTGGAGTTGATGGAAGTTTTGGATCTCAACAAATGAGCGACGTAATCGGATATTTCGAGGGGATCAACTCAATCATAGGATCTGAATTCAAAGTTGGGGTGTATGGGTCAGGTTTGACAGTTAGTACGCTTCTACAGAAGAAGGGGCTTATTCATTCAAACTGGGTTGCCAAGAGTCCAAAATGGTGGGGAACCCAATCATTTTTCAACAGCGGAAAATGCGACTTGTTTCAATATGCCCATATGGTTGTCGTTCCGTCGTTTAAGACAATTAAGGGCGTCGACTGCAACATTGCATTTGAGCCATTGTCCAATTTTGGTTTTTGGGGTTCTTCTTTACCTACGCTAGCTGACGCCGATAACGCGGATCTGGCAAAAAGGCTTCGTTTCATCGCAGGTTCGAGCTTCACTATTCAAGAAAAGCCGACTGAATCATCACCAACCAAACTCGAGATAAACAACGATGTTGATGGCGTTGTGACTGCCCGAACAGTTAAGGTGCTAGAGGATAATGGAGCTTGGTTGAAGGTATTGTTTAGCGACGAATTCGAACCGAAACGATTTGTTACAGAGATAGGCTACTGCAAAAGCGATCTCTTAACTCCTGATTATGGGAAGATGCCCGTGTTCTAGGGTGTGTTTTAAAATTGGCTTCGGAGGGCTAAAGTGCAGATGCCGAGCAGGACAAAAGCCATGAAAGAGACATCGGTTTTATCGTATCGCGTAGCAATGCGGCGCATCCGTTTGATCTTCTC